>Ga0315549_1000064_pt1 | contig 107766 bp, 71 predicted proteins | sample SalMarSW160200MG_FD_203101 | JGI IMG/M metagenome (GOLD analysis project Ga0315549, IMG submission 203101) | Salt marsh sediment microbial communities from the Plum Island Ecosystem LTER, Massachusetts, United States - Salt Marsh Sediment SW1601-200 ... | reverse complement strand
ACAACTGCGGGATGGAGACTCGCGAAGCGACGCCGAACATCGGATGGACAACCATCGGCGACTGGTGGCGGTACACCCTCGATGTTCCTGAGCCGGGCCCTGGGGAGCCCACGGACGGATGGGCGAGAGTAGGCCTGAAGATAGCCAGCAACCCCACCTGTGAGCTTTACTGGGACGAGGGGCTTATCGGAACCGTAACTGCCTCCACCGGCGATTGGGGAGCGTTCGTCTGGGCGCCTCTGGCGGACGCCTTCCGGACCACCCCGGGAGAGCATACCCTGAGGGTGAAGATGGTCTCCGGAGGGATGAACATTGACAGCATCGGCGTCGGCTTCAACCTGGCAATAAGTCGCGAGGCCATCTTCGAGGACGACTTCGAGGACTACACCAACCTCTACGACTGGAACGACCTGGAGACTGTGGGCAATTGGGACGTGACCAACGGCTCCGGCGAGCCGGATGTCGGGTGGCGTCTGTGGAGCACCACGGGCGATTACCTGGGCGACGAGACGGACGACCGGAATCCCGCCATCACTGGCATGACCGGCAACTACGTCATCACGGATAGCGACCTCGTCGGCACGGCGGACCTCAACGAGGAACTCGTCACCCCGGACATAGACTGCACCGAGTACATAAGGCTGAAGCTCGATTTCAGCAAGAACTTCAGGGTCTATCCTGACGACGCGGATCACACCCAGATTGCGGAGGTGGACATCCGGGAGGTCGGCGGCGGCTGGGTCAACCTGCTGTCCTACAATGTCAACTCAATTGACCCCAGCCTCGACCCGGCAATTGACAGCACCCCTGAGAAGCTGGACCTGTCGGCTTACGACGGAAAAACATTCCAGCTCAGGTGGCACTTCTACGAAGCCACGTGGGACTGGTGGTGGGCCATTGACAACATCATGGTCTCCGGCGACCCGAAGCCGGTGCCTCCGCCGCCGAAGGGAGTCATCCTGTCGGTCGGTATCGCTGCGGGCAACCTGAGTGTCACGTGGAGCGTGTTCGGTACCGAGACCTACTACATCGAGGGCAGCTTTGACATGCTCACCTGGCATGAACTGGCTGGTCCGCTCACAGGCACCAGCTCCCCGCCGATTCTGATGTCCGGCTCCGGCGCATTCTATCGCGTCCGCGCGGAATGATCTCGCAGCGAGCGTAAAGACAAACGGCCCCGCCCTCCCGGCGGGGTCGTTTCTTTCTCGCCAGGCTCCCGCTGGCATACTGGAATGCTCATTACGTCAGCCTTCGCACAAACGCTTCGGCTGATCTCGTTTCTAAACGAAGGTGCCACTCTGTATTCACCAATCATTCAACCTCACGCGAGCACAGAACCGGAGATCTCGAAAATGGCAATAATGTGAGCACAGGTTACTATCATCAAGAAACGAAACTATGCGGCGCGTGAATTCTAAAAGTGAGAGGTAGTGGGCCCAAGGCGGCGTCAGCCGGGTTAGGTTACGCCGTTCGGGTCAAGTTACGTGGGCAAGACAGTCCAACCGTGTTTGTAAGCGACGATATTGCTTGCGATTGCCAACGCGCACCTTGCGCAAAACGGGCGGAACGGACTTTTCTGCTTAAAATGTGCTTATTCTGGTGGGAGGTTGCATCCTCGCCATGTAGGAGAAGGGACCCGTTATCGTCTTCTTCGGGTCAGAGTTTGCTGCCGCTCGAAGACCGGGATTCCGACTCTCTCGCTTACTCCCCGACTTCTCAACCATAGCTGTGCGGCGCGACTGTCAGACGCTAATCGCTCGACTTGGGTTCCGTGAATCTTCCATTCGAGGGATGTTTCGGAATCGGTCTGAGAGGACGATTGGACCCGAGACGGTATCGCCACTTCGTTCATCCATGTGCTGCTCAGGGGCCGGGCGCAAGAAGCGCTTTGGCTCTTGACCTATAGCCTGAACTGAGTAAACTCATAGTATGGAAGTTAGCTGCGCTGATGTCATCCGGCTCAAATTCTGCAGTTTGGGGGAGTGCTGACCCATATTTCCGAGTGTATGGGCATGTCCGCGAAGGAGGTATTGCGATGGTTAGACCTGGATCTGACAGCCAGATGCCTCCGATCAGTGGGCCTGGAGCCGAAGAAGATGCCGGCTGGTCAGGTGCTACGCCGCAACTTGAGGGCTACGAGGTCACCGGGCATTTGGGGCAAGGGGGAATGGGAACGGTCTGGCGTGCCGTGCAATTGAGCACCCAGCGTCAAGTTGCTCTGAAGCTCTTGGCGAGAGGAGCGTTTGCTGCGGAAAAGGCCCTCGCTCGTTTCGAGCGAGAGGTGGAGCTGACCGCCCGCTTGCAACACCCCAATATCGCCCAGATTTTCGACAGCGGCCTGCATCAGGGCGTTCGATACTACGCCATGGAACTGGTGGATGGCACGGCGCTTGACGACTATGTCAAAGGTCAGCGTCTGCCACAACGGCAAATCCTGGAGCTGATGCGGACAGTCTGCGAGGCAGTCCAACATGCCCACGAGCGTGGGGTCATCCACCGTGACCTGAAGCCATCGAACATTCTCGTGACTGCGGACGGGCAGCCGCACGTCCTGGATTTCGGGCTGGCCAAGGGGTTGCTGGAAAGGGATTCGGTCCTGGGTATATCCACGGACGGTGGGGCGGGGGGGACACCAGCATACATGTCGCCGGAGCAGGCGGCTGGACATGTGGAGCAAATTGACACCCGGACAGATGTGTACAGCCTGGGTGTTATCCTGTTCCAGTTGCTCACGAAGGAGTTACCCCACGGTCTGTCCGGCACACGTTATGAGGTTCTGCGTCGCATCGCCGAGGAGGAGGTCAAACGCCCGCGCGAGGTCACTAAAAGTGTGGACCGGGAGCTGGAGGCACTGCTTCTTAAGGCACTGTCCCACGACCCGAAGGGCCGCTACTCGTACGCCGGCGCTATGGCCCAAGACATCGAAAACTACCTTACCGGCGAGCCGCTGAGCGCCAGGCCGCCGACCACCGCCTACTTCCTCCGCAAACGCATCAGGAAATACCGGGTGCCTGTAGCCATTGCCTGTTTGGTTCTCGCTTCGCTTATCGGTATGGCCGTGTTTGCTTACCTTCGCGTCGCCCAGGAACGCACCAAGGCTATCGCGGCTGAAAAGTTGGCCCGAGGGCGCCTGGTCGAGACGGAGCGGGCGCGCGATAGTCTTCAGAAGGAAGCCGACAAGGCGAAGGCAGTCCTCGGGTTCCTGCGAAACACCATTATTACGCCGCATCCGTGGGGACGGGGCACTTCAAGTCCCCAAGCGCTGGATCGGGCTGTCAGGGACGTTGGGAGCGAGTTCGCTAACCGGCCGGAGATCGAGGCGGCCGTTCGAATGGAGACCGGCAATGTATTCGTCCTTCTCAACCAACTTGACGCAGCCGAGATGCAGTTCTCCCGCGCTCTCGAGATCCGCCGCCGCGCCCTCGGCGAGCACCACCCGGATACGCTGGGGGCGATGGAGATCTTGGCGGTTACGCGGTGGCACACGGGCAATCTCGATGGAGCGGAGGCTATCCACAGACAGATCCTCGAGGTCCGGCGCCGCGTCCTGGGAGAGGAGCACACGGATACACTCAAATCCATGAGCGATCTGCGGGTCACCCTTTTGAAAAGAGGGAAATTCGGCGAGGTGGAGAAGTTGGACAGGGAAAGACTCGAGATTTGCCGACGCGTCCTGGGGGAGGAGCACCGGGAGACGCTCGGGTCAACGACCAGACTGGCCGCTGTTTTCGAGGAAAGAGGCAAGCTGGACGAGGCGGAGGCGTTGCGCAGGGAATTGCTCGAGATTCAACGACGCATCCGGGGGGAGAAGCACCTCGACACACTCAAAGCGATAAACCGTCTCGCGGTCACGCTCTGGAGGGGAGGTAAGCTCGATGAGGCGGAGGCGATGAACAGGCGAAGCCTTGAGATTCGACAGGGCGTGCATGGTGACGAGCACCCGGATACGCTCTGGGCGATGGACAATCTGGCCTTTGTTATCGAGGAGGGAGGTAAGACAAACGAGGCGGAGGCGCTGCGCAATAAAGAGTTCGAGATTTGGCGGCGCGTCCTCGGCACGGAACGTGCGCGCAGACAGCCGGGCTCTTCGCCGACCGAATCCCTGTCCGGGCCGGCGCCAGCGGCTGACAAGCCAGCGGCGAAGGCTGAGGTTAATGCTGACACCGTTGCCAAGGGCCGAGGGGAGGGCAACGTGTTGGCCTACGACGGCTTTGGCGGTGAGCTGAGTCTCGGTTGGAAGATACTCAACCCCGACCCGTCACACTCCTCGTTAACGAAAGACCCGGGCGCCCTTACGATTACCACTCAGGAAGGCGCGTTCTGCGGAACCAATACGGATTATGAAAATCTATTCCTCACAGACTGTCCTTCGGCAGCGGGTAAAGATTTTCAACTTACGACATGTCTATCATCTTTCAAGCCTGTGGCTCACTGGAATCAGGCGGGCCTGATTTGCTACAACGATGACGACAACTATCTGAAGTTTGTCTTCCAGTGGAGCACTATGTCTGACGCACCTGTGTTTACTGTTGGCATCGAGACCGAAGGCCGCTTTTCGTTCGTGCATTTTCTCGCGCATCCGGAACTGGAGAGATTGTGGCTTCGCGTCACGAAGCGAGGGAATCGCTTCACATTCTCCACAAGCCTCGACGGCAAAACATTCCTTGCGACAAGATACCCAGAACACGATTCGACGGGGCTTTTTCAACGTGGCGTCGTATGGGGCGATGGATCGGTTAGACGGGTCGGCCTCTTTGCCAAAAACGGCACGGATATAACAGCTCCGGAAATAGATGCATCCTTTGATTTCTTTGAGGTCAGGTCCCTCTCTAACAAAGCTGAGCTGGTAGAAAAAGGGTTTTTCGCACACGAGAAAAAGACGAATGTCGAAACGCGGTGATAAGACAACGGCGGGCCAATCGAGCGGGGCGTTCCATACCACGCATTGGACAGAGATATTCGATGCGCGGTCCCACGACGAGCCGAGGCGGCGCGCGGCCCTGAGGGAACTGCTGGGGAAGTATTGGACGCCCGTCTATTGTTATCTCCGGTGCAAGGGCCATGACAAGGAGGCGGCAAAAGACCTGACGCAGGGCTTTCTTTGCGATGTCGTGCTGCGCGGGCGCCTCGTTCAGCAGGCCGACCGTACTAAGGGGCGGTTTCGCACATTTCTCGGCTCAAGGCCTTGAGCCGATATGCGGCCAACGTTCACCGCGCCGAGGTAGCCAAGCAGCGCATGCCCGAGGGTGGCCTGGTACGCCTGGAGGGGAGCGATGGGCTAAGCGTCCCCGAACCCGTCCACTACGCCACGCCCGTAGAGGTCTTTGACTATGCCTGGGCATCGGCGCTTCTGGATCAAGTGCTCGCTGACGTCGCGGGAGAATGTCGCGAAACGGGCAAGTCCGCGCATTGGGAAGTGTTTCGGGAAAGGGTCCTCCAGCCCATCATGGGTAACACGGAATCCCCTTCGCTCGCGCACCTCTGCGAGAAGTATCGCATATCGAACAGGGCGAAGGCCTCCAATATGATCGTCACTGTGAAGCGCCGTTTCCAGGCTATTCTTAGGCGCCACGTCCGGCAACTTGTGGATTCCGATGCCGAAGTCTATGAGGAGATTCGCCACTTTATGAAAGTTTTTTTCGGGAGGCGCGCAGGATCGTGATTAAACCCGTGTATATATTAGTGGAGGGGGTGATGGCGCCCCCGGTTACCGGGACCACAATTTCGAGGAGCATAACAGCGAGACTTCGCCGGAGACCCAGCGCGGTTCCCGGCGAGATCGAGAGTTCGACACGTGAAAGAGCAAACGACCTACGGACAGACCCCCGAGCGCCTTGCCCGCCTATTGGCAATTGGTGTGCGGGACAGCAATTGCAAGGGCAATCCCGGCGCCGGTCGAACGCCCGCCCAAGTCCTCCGGGACATGCTGTCCAGCGACCTGCCCCTTGACCCCGCCATGCCTGATTCCCTGCCTGCCGTTCTCAACTGGCCCTCCGATAAGGTCCTTGCCGCCGCCAGTCAAACGATGAATGACCTTCTTCTGGGTTCCAGGACGGATCTAGCCGTCATCAAGACGCTGAAAGACTATTCCAAGGAGTTGGTCCGCCGTGGTGAGTCAGAGGCTAAACAGGCCGCAGCCACCGCCATTTACTATGCCGCCATTGCCAGTGCTCTCGTGTTTCACCAGCACAAGATTACACAGCACTCCTCCAAGAGACTGGATGAAGCCTATACCGAACTGGAACGGAAACCCTGGATTCCATCCGAACTCAAGGATCTGTTCAAAAGAGCACGCGCGGTTTCGGGGCAGCCAAAACAAGAACCGGGATGACGGCGGGCTCGTTAGCGAGTCCGACCGACTGATTACTGACAACTCTAACGAAGCGGCCGGTGAGCCATCGCAGCCAAGCAGAGCACTCACCGGCCCGGCACCGTCCGAGCGCCCGGTCTGCGCGCACGCGACGATGACGCTGCTATTGTACCGCAGGCCAGGCCGAAGAACAAGAAGAACAAACTATGTCGTCCCGAACAACATGGGACGAAGGACTTGCCGCCATAGCTTCTCAGGCTGCGGCCCTCACGAGCCTGGCACACGAACTGGCGCAACGGAAAGGAGGTGGACCCCGGAGACAAATGCCCGGAGGTGGAGCCAGGTTAGCAAGGTAAGTCAACCAAACCGAATCAAACCAGAAAGGAGAAAAGATGATGAGCAGGAAAAGAATCATCGCGTTGTTGGCGCTCGTCGGGGTCATAGCTGTGGTCATCGCAGCTCCCTGGCGTACGGCCCGCGGTTGGCGGTCATGGAGGCCTTCCATCGCAGGAGCCTGGATTTTGGCCTGGGATCAACCGCCGGGGGTGGAAACGCTCCTGACCACGGAGACCCTAACCCCACTGGACCTCACCGGCCGGAGGTTAGTCTATTGGTGTAGGGGGGTTAACCCAATGTGGGCTTTGGAGCTGCCTCCGGATTCGGGTTGGCCTTTCCCGGACGCTGACTCTGGGGGTGATGGCGTTGGGACCTTCGTCAGAACGGGCCGCGATTCTTACGGCTTCACCATTTACGCCCACTTTGGGCAGTCGCTGGGTCCGAAGGCACGCGGCGAAGTCCAATACCTCTGGGTGTACAGTGGAACGGCAGAGTGCACTGGCGCAAACACCATGGTAAAGACCGGCACGCTGGGATTTTTCTGCGCGATGGACGGCGTCCCAGGCCTCCACAACCAAGATGTGAACAAGGATGGCTTCCCCGATGACGGCGAGGAACCGTTTTTCTGTATTCCTGTCGAGTGGGTGTCCAGTCGCGTGCAAGTGACCGCTCCTTATGATGTTTTCCCGCCGATGCCTTAAGGCGAGCAGATTGTGCTGGTTGCCGCATGGAATCGTGGTGATGCGGGATTGGTCGGTCACTATCGTTCCGGGCGTGGTCGGCGTTTGTGTTCGGACGAATCGGCCACGCCCGGGATGAATATCGGCTCCCGCAGTCCATTGCGCCCGATCCGTAGCCGGGTTGTTCGCCGGCGGAGCACAAAGTGTATCATCCCACAGGGCAACAATCCTGGCTGACCGGAAACCAGTTCATCTCCCAAGCAGGCGATACAACAAACATTGCCGCCTCCGCCAAAGCGATAAGGAATCCGGTCGGTCTTTCCAGATTCCGCTTTCAGTCGGGTGTCAGCTTTCTTCCCGCCTACCGGTCCCGTCGTGCCGAATCCTACCGCTTGTCACCACGGCCAGAGAGTTACGGCTTCGCGCGGACGCCCGATTCACGCTTCTTCAAAGAAGAGCCGTGACCTATGATCTTGGCGCCGTCGCTGTCTTCCTCCTCGCCCAGTTCGACGTTCCAGTAGGACATGTCAATGAAATGTTTCCAGACCTCATGTGGAACTCTATCGAGATTGAAATCGAGGTATGGGCGCCAGACCGTTTTTTTTGGTTTTCGGATGAGAGACATTCTCGCCTGCTGGGGCGTGCGGTTCGCTTTTCTGGTGTTGCACTTTTTGCAGCTACAGACGATATTGTCCCAGGTGGTCTTTCCGCCGAGATGGCGAGGGATGACATGGTCGAGGTTGAGCTGACTTCTATCAACGGTCTTTCCGCAGTACTGGCAGGTGTTCTTGTCTCTCTCGTAGATGTTCTCGCGGGTGAACTTGACGTCTTTGTGGGGCATCTCGTCATAGAATGCCAGAAGGATGATGGGAGGGATGGCTATCCTGTAGTTGATGCCGTGAACGAAGCTGAACGCTCCGTCGGTGGCGACGGAGAAGTCTCGCCAATCCTCGTAAGCAAAGGTCTCGAAAGAGCCGTTTTCCTGAAGGACGGCGTTGGCGTGCCCCTGGAAAAGCATACAGATAGCCCTCCGTGCCGTGCAGATGTTCACTGCCTGCCACAGCCGGTTGAGGACGAGAACGTTTTCGTTGAGCGAACTTGAACCGATTGGCATTTGCTTAACTGTAACGAACCTTTACAGGACTGGGTTATTCTGCAAAACGACAGCCCGTCTTAGCAGGCTCTGGGGAAGGCGTGGACCCGGAACAGTCCTCCTGAGGAGGACGCCCGGTTTCTGCGTCCACCTTTAGGTGTTCTCCTTCCCCGAGCGAGCCGCAGTCCTTTTTCTACCGGAAATCCCTCCGGTCTCCCTCGAAAACACATAAAACAACCGCTTATAGCCTAAATCGAAACGTACCTCCGTGTCAAGCCGGATTTTGCGAGGGGCGCGGCTCGGTTTCGGTGCCGAAGAAAGAAGGGAAAGCTTAACGCAAAGACGCCAAGGCGCAGAGAGGAAGATGAGGAGGACTCGGTGGTCGCCTGCCGTGGCATGGGCATCTTGCCCATGATCTTTCCCACGGGTCCCCCGCCGAGGGCGAGACGCCCTCGGGACTGCCGCCCCGCCATGGCGGGGCAGCGTTACATAGACGGCAACACTGAGCTGCACCTGGCAATCAAGCGCGAGACGCCCACGGAACGACAGCCCCGCCATTGCGGGGTGTCCTTATCACCTTATTCTCTGCGCCTTTGCGTTAATCTGCTGTTCCCTTCTTGCCTCCTCCGCCTCGGCCGGCTATCCGCCCGAGACGGAGGGATTACGGGTGGCGACTAAATCGGGTTGACGGCTCGCTTCTTCCGCTTGTATCCTTGATGTGAATCCATTTCCCTCGCGGAGGTTGATGACGTGAGACACGAGAGTCTTCACGACAGGTGGTTGCTGTTTCCGATTTGCGGTCGCACATCGTTGCGAGCTGGCGGGAGGCGCCTGGCTGTTCTGTTGATAGCGCTGTCGTTTCTTGCGGTGTCTGGGTGTGGGGAAAAGCGAGATATTTCCAATGTGCTGGTGATGAGGTTGAGGGGTGATGTCTCGACGCTCGACCCCGCTTATATTGTGGACGTCTCCGGCGGAACGGTCGCCGCGAGACTGTTCAGCGGACTGGTCCGTTTCGACGAGAAGAACCAGCTCCAACCCGACCTTGCCGAGAAATGGGAAGTGTCCTCCGATAATCTGACGTACCTCTTTCACGTCAGGAAAAACGCTCGGTTCAGCGACGGCTCTCGCTGCACGGCCGAAGACATAGCCTACTCGCTGAAAAGGATTCTCGATCCTCGGACGCTGTCTCCCCGTCGGACGCTCTTCGGGATGATCGCCGGCGCGAAGGACTATGACCCGCGCTCTGCCCGTTCTTCGAGTGTGGGAGTGGAAGCGGTTGACCGGCACACGCTCCGCATCAGGCTCGCCCGGCCCTATTCCACGTTTTTGAGCCTTCTCGCAACGCCAACCGGCTATGTCGTTTCCAGAAAAAACGTCGAGAAATCCGACGGAAAACTGAAAAAAGAGATAGTGAGCGCCGGTCCCTTCGTCCTTTCCGAATGGCGTCGAAACGAAGTGATTCGCACGACCGCCAACCCCTATTATTTCGAGGGCAAGCCTCTCCTCGAGGGAATCACCTACCGGATAATCCCTCAGGACTTCACGGCTGTGGTTGAATTCGAGAACGGCGGGATTGACGTGCTGGAAATCCCCGCCGCGTTTTTCCCGAGATTCAATAACGACCCTGAATGGAAGCCGCTCATTCTCTCGCAAACCGGCCTGAACATCCACTACCTCGGCTTCAACTGCTGGAGACCGCCGTTCGACAACCCGCTGGTGAGGCGGGCATTCAACCACGCGATTGATAGGAAAAGAATCATCCGCACTGTGCTCGAGGGGCAAGCCGTCCCGGCGGTCGGCCCCGTTGCTCCGCTATCCGGGCGGACGCCGCTTCGCCAGAACGACTCGCTTCCGCGGTACGACTACTCGCCGCAGAAAGCTCTCGCCCTTTTGAGGCAAACGAAATTCGATTTCAATCGAGAGGTCAATTTCTTCGTGCGGGCAGAGAAAGAAGCGGAAAATGTCGCGGCCGGAATAGAGCACGATCTTTCGCAGGTCGGGATAAGGGTTTCGCTGAAGAAGCGGTTGTGGACCGCTTACAAGCAGGCGATCAACAAGGGGGAGCCGGACATCTTCTACCTTTCCTGGTCGGCTGATTATCCCGAGGCTCAAAACTTCCTGCGGCCGTGCTTCTACTCGTCTCACACGCCATCGGAGGGCAACCGCGTCCGCTTCAAGAACGAGGAGGTTGACCGACTTCTGGATGCTCTCGACGCCGCATCATCGCAGGCAGAGAGGCGCCGGCTCTGCACGAGGACCGAGCGATTGATCGTCGAGGAGGCGCCGTGGGTTTTTCTGTGGCATCGTCGGGAATACGTCGTTCGGCAGCCCTGGGTCAGGGGATGGAAAATGTACCCGATATACAACGCCAACAAGCTGGCAGATGTCTTCATTCGGCAATCGAAAAAGCGATAGGCGGGGCAAAGTCTGCTGACTCGACCGAGCTCGGTCACGGAGACTCGTCAATTGACTCTATACCTTGCAAGAAGAGTGTTCACCGCCATCGTGACTCTCCTCGGCGTTGCTTTTGTGACGTTCGTCTTGGTGAAAAGCGTCCCCGGCGACCCCGTGGAGGTTATTGTCGGCGAGCAAGCTTCTGAGGAGACGAAAGCGAGAATCAGGGAATCGCTCGGCCTCGACAGGCCGTTCTTCAGCCAATTTTTCGGCTATGTCTCGCTTGCTTGCAGGGGCGACCTGGGTGTCTCGTACATCACCGGCGAGCCTGTCGGAAAAACAATCGCCCGGAAATTCCCCAACACCCTTATGCTTGCTTTCACAGCCGCATTTTTCGGCGTGGTGCTTGGCATTCTTTTCGGCGTCGTGGCGGCAACCTTCAGGGACACCTTCGCCGACAGAGCCACAACTTTCGTCTCCGTTCTCGGCATATCCACGCCGGTTTACTGGCTCGGCCTTCTGCTGATATTCTTCGTCTCATACAAGCTCAAATTGTTGCCCGCATCGGGTACGTGGAATCAGTCCCTGGCTTGCCTTGTTCTGCCAGCCCTCACCCTCGGGACACGTTCCGCGTGCTACATCGCCCGCATCACCCGTTCCAGTATGCTCGAGGTTCTTTCCGCAGACTATGTGAGGACCGCCCGCGCGAAGGGGCTTTCGGAAGCCGCTGTCGTCCTGAAACACTCCCTGAAAAACTCCCTCATTCCCATCATCACCATCATCGGACTCGATTTCGGCAGCTACCTGAACGGCTCGGTGCTGACTGAGACGATTTTCGGTTGGGACGGCTTGGGACGATATGCGATGACCGGAATCATGAGCATGGACTATCCGGTCATACTGGGGACGGTTCTCGTTGGAGCGGCTATCTTCGTGATCGTCAACACCATCGTTGACGTTCTCTACGTCTGCTTCAATCCCCAGATGAGAAGGGCGGGGCGGCTTGCAGCGTCCTAATCGCGCGGGGGCACTGGCGAAAATGGCTTAAGCCCTCGGTCGAAAAGCCTTGCTTCCCGCCGGGACAGCCTGTTCCTGAAAAGGAACACGCCTTTCTTATTCGAGGTCACGATGTCGGGATTGCGGTCGCCGTCTATGTCGCCAACAGAGATCTGATATCCCACGCCGGAATCGTCGTCAATCTGATGGCGTGTCCAGCGCACCTTTCCGTTGTCACGCTGAAGCTCGAACCACAGCAGAACCACTGTCTCCTCCGCCCCCGGGTCATGCCCATCGTGAGCATAATATCGTTTCCCGCTAACGAGATCTTTGTCTCCGTCGCCATCGAGGTCAGCTAATGCCAAGGCGTGCGCCTGCGAAAAGCTTTTGTCAATGAGATGCTTCAGCCACATTGTTTTCTCGAGGCGCTTCGGGCGACCGCCGTTGCGTATCTCGACCGCCGTCGTCGTCTGCTCCCACCACCAGATTCCATAGTTGTGAGGCGAGCTGCTGATGAGGTCGTTATCTCCGTCGCCGTCCACATCGTAGGCGTAGATGACGAAGCAATCCCCAAGACGGATCTCGTGGAACTTCCACTCTCCCTTTCGCGGGTCCGGCGGCGCCTCGTACCAGCCTTCCTTCGTCAGGAGGTCATTCCGCCCATCGCGATTCACGTCGCCTATGCCTATGCCGTGTCTGTCACCGCCGCGAGGGCCGATCTCTCGCCGCGTCCACGGGGCGTTCGCGTCCGCTGTTCTCTCGTACCAGCAGAGCGCCGGCGGATGAAGCGGCCCCACGAAATCCCCTTTCCCATCGCCATCGAGGTCTCCGTAGAAAACGCCCTCGCATAGCTGGAACTCCGCTATCTTCCGCTCGACCCATCGCCCTTCCTTCCCTCTCGGATTCTCGAACCAGACGACGTTCCTGTCGAACCGGACGGAGAAAATGTCCACCCATCCGTCCCCGTTGACATCGTCCGGGTAATCGTACCGAAGGTCTCTGTACGAGCGAATCTTGCCGACTGTCCGAAACACGTGTCTTTTCCAGTTCGGCGCCTCGTACCACGAATCTCCCGCGACGATGTCGGGCTTTCCATCGCGGTTGATGTCCGCAATCGCGCACCCTTCTGCCCGAAACTCCCTATCGAGAACGACTTTCTCAAACGGCGTCTCACCGCGACAAACGGAGAGAATCCCCGCCGTCAAAATACAAAAAGACCACAGCACGCACGTTTTCATCAGCTCTTCTCCTTGCGTCTAATCAGCGCAGTCGCTCTACTTTCGGAGGGGGAACTCGAATCCGCATGACTGCTCCAGAGCCTTCAGGCGGAAGAAGCTCTCCCTGGGCGTTTCGTCGTCTCGAAGAAAACCGGATGTCGGAATGAACGCCGGGTCCTTGAAATCCCACCATGTGATTGCCGTAATCTCCGGTCTCGCATAACACATAGTGTAGAACCATTCCACCCAATCCGCCTGGACTTTCTCGCACCAGGGCATGTGCCACTCGGCTCGCGGTTTTACGCCAGAGCCGGATGCGGAGCTCGTCCGCACGCCAAGTTCCGTGATGTTCACAGGCTTTCCGAACCGGGCGTACTCGTCCAGCAATTTGCTGATGGAGAACATATCCCTCGACGGGAAATAAATCTGCACCCCCACGATGTCGAAGTCAACCTTCGCCTCCATCACCGCGTCAAGATATGACAGCGGCGTGAAAACCTTCTCATAAACCGGGCCCAAGTGGACGTGCCCGGCAGCCGCGTACTCGCCGAATGGGCAGCAGTTGTTCACGATGAGTTTTGCGTCGGGATTCTTCGAGCGAGCGGTATCGGCGCAGATGCGGGTTATCTCGACCTCCTGCTCCTGCGTCAAGCTCAGGCCGTTGGCCCAATCGTGCGCCTCGTTGATGATGTCCCAGATGTTGATTTGCCCTCGGTATCGCTCGACGCTCCGCCCGACGACTCGCGCACACTGCTTCTGCGCTGCCGCCCAATCGGCGCCCTTCAGCCATGCCGGTATTCCCGCCTGATGCCCCCACCAGAGCGGATGTCCCTTCGGAGTGATTCCCACCGTTTCGCACCATTCGAGAATGCGGTCCACCTTGCGATAATTCGGCTTCCCCTCCTGACGCTCGAGCGAAGCGAGATAGAAGGGCAGAGTCGCAAAGTTGAGCACCTCCCTGAAATGGCGGGCATACGGCGTGTCGCCGTGATAGGCGAAGGCGTTGCAGCCGAAGAGATAATCCTCTCGTTTCCGCCGTCGCGCGATGTTGTGCCGCGAGAGCTCAACGATTGCAAGTTCCCCCGCCCACAGGGCGTGAGGGAGCGCCGTGAGATTCCACTTCGCCGCGTGCTTTTCGCCCGGTTTCGCCGCCAGTTCGAGAAACTCCGTCGCCGCCTGCTCATGCGCACGACACTCTGGAGAAAACCGGACCGTCTGGTGCGAATTCCGGAGCTTCTTCACATCCCGCAGGCGACTTTCCGCAGCCTCCCTGACGAAATCCACAGGCTCGGAGCGCTGCTCGTATCCCTTGCCGCTATTGTCCGCGATGACCCAGACGTCGCCAAATCCCGGCACCTCTATCTTCGCGTGGAGCGCCGTCGGCCCTTTCGGTGTTTGTATTTCCACGCTCCCGTCCCCGAGGATTTTACTCTGTCTCCGAATTGGCTCGAAATGCAGGTCCGCCGCATACAGCGTCCGCAATCTTCCTTGGGGCATCGGCTTCCCATCTTCGCCGAGCATCTTCACCTTCAGCAAGGGCTTCGTCGCGCTCCTCGAGCGAACAGCGGGACCCTTTGCCGCCGACGCAGGACGAGGCACGGTCTCAACTCCGGTCTGCGCGAGAGCTCGTCCACTCGCCAGCGTTCCCGCCGCGTACCCTGCCCGACGCAGAAACTCCCTTCGACTCAATTTCTTTCGCATTTTGCCTCTCCCATTATTTACCGCAGATACCGCGAACGGCGCGGGGACCGCCGCACAGACCATTTTAGCTCAGCACAAGGTTTTTTGCTTGCCTCTGCGTTCTCCGCGTACTCTGCGGTTCAAGAAACCTCGATGGGTTGAATGCCGAACATCTGGCAGTAGTCTCTCAGGTCTCGGGCATGCTCACCGTAGAAGAATATCTGATGGAAACCGGGGAACTGTGTCATGTCAGAAACGCCGTCCAACTTGAACGCGACCGCTGTGCGGCATCCCCCGGCAGGCGGGCTCCAGACGTTGTGGAGCACGGTGCCTGAGCAGATGAGCATCGTGTCCGGCCCCATGAGGCGAGCAATCGTGATTCTCTGCCCTTTCCGCCAGATGGGGCGGACGGTCACTCCGAGGTCCGAATGATGCGACCTGAGATTGAACGGCGCCGGAGCTTTTGAAAAACCATCCAGCCTCGTCGCGCAGACGCAGTGTGACCCAATCAGGGCGTTCAGAACGGTCTCCGGAACGGGGTCCTGCTGAAAGCCCGGTCTGTCGAAGAGATACCTCACCAGCATCAATGTCAGCGTCGGGTAGAGGTCAGCCTCGCAGCCGGCGGAGATTCCCTCGTCGTTGAGCTTCGACCACGCCAGGCACGGCACGGGAATTTCTCTTCTGCTCGATGGTCCGAGGCAATCCATGGTGATAGCGTCGCCGTTGTGCTCCTTGAGAATGCGGCGGGAGACAACATAAGTCTTCGCGGCTTCCAACATATCCTGCGGCGAAGGCTCGACGATTTTCTTCGCGCGGCTCGAGTAATCCCTCGCTATATCTTTTACCGCGTCGGTCACGCCGGTGTCGCGATAGAGTCGGACGAAGGTTTGGACGGGGAGCGTTGTCAGTTTTGTGCCGAGGTTCTCGACCACCCCCTCCTTTTCCTGCTTTCCTCTGAGAATGACCACACGGCTCTCCCGCATCTGCTTTGCCGCCTTAATCATTTTCATCCCGTACTTGACTGCGTCGAAATCGAGCGAGGAGATGACGAAAACCCCCGGCTTCCTCGCCAGCGGCTTGACGTTGGTCGTGAACGCCGTACCGATAGGGGCGAAGATGACCGTGGGGATGCCGGTCTCGGCGACCTTCGCCGCCGTCGGCCACGCGTGCTGCTGGCGGTCGAGAAGGACAACCAGCGCCCCGTCGCAGTTTTGCTCCTTGAGGCTGGAGGCGAACTGGGCGGCCTGCGCCATGTTGTAAATCACCGGCCCCTGAATCTCCATGTCAATGCCGATGTCCGTGGCAGCTTTGCGGATTTGTTCCGTATAATTCTTGTGCGCTGCGACACCGTCGTAGCCGGCGCCCGGCCACCAGAAGCCGTAATCCTCCTTCCTGCGAACGAAGGCCGCTTTCATTTTTGGTACGGCCTTATGGCCCGGCCCGGGTGATGGCAGCTTGTCCGGCGCCGCCGAAGGCGCTGCCCCAGCCTGACTCATCGCAATCTCAATGCCGAGAGGAATACCGGGAAGCGAAGCAAGAAACTCCCTTCGCCCGATCGCGGCCGAAGTACTGCTCCCTTTTTCATCGTGCTTTTTCATCGAAATCGTCCTCCTTCTTTCTCTGCGCCTTTGCGTCTCTGCGTTTCATACTCTGATATATTTGACGCAAAGGCGCAGAGACGCAGAGTATTTTATAATCCATCCGCACCAGCGCGATGGACCCAGACGCGGTATCTGAGCGTCAGCGGCTCGCCCGGCTTGAGGGTGTAAAGCTCAAGTCCCGGCCATGCCACGCCCAGAAATCCGTAATGGCGAAGCGTCCAGCCGTTGGGGAATCCGGGGTTTCTGGCGTCATCGAAAATCGCCACGCCCGAGAAAGAGTCTTTTCCAGCGAACTTCGCCGAGAGGTCCGCCCAGGGAAAATGCTTCAGGTTAGTGTCCTCCGCCTCCTTTCCGGCGGGCGTTGTCAGGACGGTTTCCTTGCGAGGCGCGAAGCGGAAACTGAACCCGCCGTAACCTTTCACTGGCGAGCGGCCAGAGATTGTCACCGGCTCCTTAGTCGCCTCCAGCTTGAGTTCGACGTCAATCGCCCGCCCCTTCTCGCTCGCGCGAAAGACGCGAACGCGAACAGTCTCTTCTACGATCTTTTTCTCTCCGACGTACCAGCCGTTCGCCGCGCCGAATGCAGCAAATCGGCGAGCAGCCTTTTCGCCGAGCCACCGCTCGAACTTCTGTTCCGCTCCCTGAAGGGTCCACAAATCGTACTCTTTGTCGCCGACAATTACCCGCGGCCAGACCCAGCATAGCCCGCGATGATGGAGATGGTCCGCGGGAAAATCGTCCGTCAGCACCTCTCCATCAAGCCCATACACGGGATGGATATAGCACGATCGCCGCCAGTCCTCGGGGACGCCCTTCTTCAACGCTCCCCCGTAGTTGTAAGTAAGAACGGGCTTCTCGCCCTCGAGCAGGTGAAGGAATTTGCCTTCCGCTTTCTCGAACCGGAATGCGGGGGGCTTTTCCTTTTCCGTTGCCGACGAAACTGCCGCCAACACACAAAATACACAAACCACAGTAAACGCGACCGACCAACGCTTCATTCCCAGTCCTCCTTGTGCTATAAGTTCACCGCGGAGACCGCAAAGAGGGCAGAGAAGTTCGGGTTTGGGGCTTCGGGTTTCGGGGTTCCATGCCCCATCCCCCAGACCCCAAACCCCAGACGGCTCTTTGCGGTTGGTCCATTCCCGCACCCTACCCTTCCTTGATTTCTTCCTTTTCCGGGTCATAAAGCTGGCGTCGCCCGGATTCCCACGCCAGAAACGCCATAATTGACGCCACGGAATGAGCGTACCCGGCGCGGATGTCGGCATTTGGAGTCTTCCTGCTTCGGAGGCACTGCACCCAGTTTTCCATATGATTTTCGCCCTGCTTGGGCTTGACGGCAATTTCCTCCTTCAATTTCCCCGTGCCGCCGCCTTGGCCAGTCGCCTTCCACGACGATGTGTCGAATGTCCCGTGGCTGCCATAGAACGCCGCTTCCGGCATGGGTTTATTATTTCCGAGTCGCGTCTGGTATCTCAGCAGGAATCCTTTCGGATATTCCCAGAGGCACTCGATAGTGTCGGCGTGCTCTCTGCCATCCTTCCAGACATAGACGCCGCCGAGGGCCACACAGCTCCTGGCGAAATAATCGTCCATGAACCAGTGAGCCACGTCAATCACGTGAGCACCGAGAAGCCCCGGCGTGCCCACTGTGAAATCTTTGTAAAGATGCCAGCGGCGAAAGCGTTGCGGGTCGAAGGCACGTTTCGGAAGGTCCATGAGGTACGCGTCCCAGTCCACGTCCTCCTTCTTGACGTCGTGATACGGTCTCGCCCAGCGTGGGCTGCAATCGTTCCAGCCTGTAACGACCTCGCTGATCGTGCCGAGCACTCCCGATTGGACAAGCTCCGCGCCGCCTTTGAACCTGCCATCGCTGCGGCGCTGGGTGCCGACCTGCACGACTCGCTTGTTATCGAGCACCGCGTGGAGAGCATCCCTCGCGTCCCTCATATTGCTGGCCATCGGCTTCTCGCAATACGCATCCTTCCCCGCACGAGCCGCGTCCGCGAGAATCCTGCTGTGCTGAAAATCGGGCGTGGCGATGAGGACCGCATCCACATCCTTCAGAGCCAGCACATCGCGGTATCGAGAAAAAGTCCTGGGAGTCGTTCCCGTCCAGCTTTTCAGCTTTGCGGCGGCGCGCTCGCGATTGAGCCGCCACACATCGCAGAGGGCGATTAGATGGACATTACGTTTTTCTCTTTGCTTGTTCGCCTCGCCCATCAGGTATTGCCCCCGCCCGCCGCATCCGATAACTCCGATGGTAATTCGGTCGTTGGCGCCCAAAACTTTTCGCGAGTGGGACGCCACGGAAGCTAACGCAAGGCCCCCCGCCCCCGCAGCAGTCTTGGAAAGGAATTCTCGTCTATTGAGCTTTTTATCCGACATGATTTCTTCCTCCTTCCTATGGCAGTAGCACAAAGGTAGAAGCAGCTTCCAGCCCCGCGAAACGCGGGGCAGGATGCCGTGGCTACCAGTAAGTTCGGTCTTGTGCGAGTCTAAGCGGAAGCTCGCGTCGTCCGGCTTTCCGTGACGAGCGCCTTGACTTTTTCCTCATCCACTTCAACTCCAAGTCCCGGTCCGGTCGGCACGGGGAGCTCTCCGTTCACCGGCTTGAACGGCCTTTTCAAAACGCTCTTCGCCAAAAACTGCGGCCCATTGAGCGCCGCCGGAAAGCGCAGTCCGTAGGCGCCGTAGAGAGCTAAGCTCGCCGCGAGAGAGATACCCGGGTCCGTCAGCCCGCTCCCTAAGAACATAAGTCCCGCGTCCTTCAGAAGCTCCACCTCCCTCCTCGCCGGAAGAAGGCCGCCGCACCTCGCAGGCTTCATCGCCACCCCGTCGAGGAGGTCCAGGCGAATGAACTCCACCAGGTCCGCCGGCGAGACCACCCCTTCATCCATAATGATGGGCAGCGCTCCCTGCCGCTTCAGCTCACGGTATCCGGCGAGCCGATTCGACGGCAGCGGCTGCTCCAGCACAGGCACTCCGATGTCCGCAAGCTTCGGGGCAATCTCAAGAGCCGTCGCCGGGTCATATCCACCGTTGGCGTCCGCCCAGAGAAAACCGTCTGGCACGCTTTTCTTGACAATCCTACACAATTCCATATCAAAAGCCGGGTCAGGGGCAACCTTCACATTGAAATTGCTGTAACCTCGTCTTTTCCCCTCCTCGATCAACTTCTCCGTCTCGTCGAGCGTTCGCGGATTGAGGGTCCAGCTCAGCGTGATTTTCCCTCCGGTGGGGCAGCCCCAGCGCTGTGCCAGCGAAAGCCCGGAAGCTTTCCCGGCGAGGTCGTGAAGCGCCATATCAATCCCCGACTTGGTGATGGGCGCCCCCGTCGAGAACGAGGGGGCGATTGCATTATTCATCGCCCCGTGCGCGCCGAGAAGGTCGAACGGGTCGCGCCCCAGCAGCACCGGCTTCAAGTAATTCTCAATAGTGCTCGCAGCCGACTCCAACGTCTCGTAGCTCCATTTCGGAATCGGCACGCTCTCCCCCCAACCGACGGTGCCGTCATTAGCCGTGACCTTCACCAGCACCGCAGGTCGCCCCGCCGGTGTCCCCGGCGGCCCCACGAAGAACTTGAAGTATCCGATTGTCGGATACCGCACCGGAAAAATCTCGAGCCGTTCAATTTTCATCTTCGACATCCTCTTCGAACCTTTCCTCCTCGCCTCATTCTTCGCCGATAAAATCAGCAGCGGGCCTACCGCCCCCACGCCCGCCATCTGCAAGAACTCGCGTCGGGAATGTCCCGCATCGTCTTTCCCGCGTGGCTTTCCTCTCTCCTTCATCTCCTCTTGCCTCCATAGCATGGCCGACAGTCTTCTTTCGCTCTCACCGTCTCCCGGATTCGGCCCAGAAGATTACTTCATGCTCCCGCTCAATTCCAGTGATTTCGGCGGGATGGCTGTGCCGGCCTTCCGGTCTGTGTAGGGAGTGTTCACCGCAAAGCGTCCGGCAGGATGGCGTCGCTCCAGCAAACCTGCGCACAAAAGAAGAAGCCCCGGGGGTATCCTTCGATGGACTCTCGGGGCTTCCTTCAATCAATCTTTCCCAGGGCGATGCGCGCTGACCACCCTTTGTGCGTGGCGTTTGTCAGCCCACGTCAAGCCCTTGCGGCAGGTGTGTTCCTACCAGAAGTTGTTCTTCTGTCCGTACCAGACCTTGGCCTTCTTCCATTGCGGGCTGCTGCCGCCCCACCCCATGTTGCACTTGAACCATTGGCTGTAAGACCACGTAATGCCCGCCCATGTGTATTTCTTCCACGCGTAACCGTATGCCAGGGGATAGTGGGCTCCCGTGCAGCCGATGCCAATGATCGCGGGTCTGGCAAGATCCCTGATCGAGTCCCTCGCTCTGTGCCGGGCAGAGCTTGAGGAAAAGCACGGTAAGGTCCAGTACCAGGAGACCGAGTATCCGCAGCCGCGGTGCTGCGCCCATTTGTATCCTTTGTACATGTTCCAGGGATTGGTGGCGCCTGAGCTCCCGGCGCAATAGGTGCCGATCCGAGGCACAATGTACCAGATGCAGTCCCTCACTGCGTTGTTGTTGTACAGGGGCGCCGTGCCGTCAATGCAGTTGGCGTAACCCTTATTATCAAACCAGCCGTACAGCATGGCCCAGGCGGTTGCTCCGCATCCGCTCCAGCAACTGCCGCCCCACTCCTGATCGTAGCGTCTCTGATTCCCCCAATTGCCTGCCCAATAGTAGGTCCAGGAGCTCCAGCCCGTAGGCTGCTCCGCAGAGAGTACGCCCGGCTGCTCCACTACCAGAATGTACTCAGCCTCGCTGCCATCAACAAACATGACGTGCAGCATGCTGCTCCCCACCTGGATGCCGGTCACAAGCAGGCCTTCTCGCTGAATTTGGATAGTGGCAAGCCTGGGGTCTTCCAGCGAAAATTCTTCGACCTTCAGACCCTTCAAGACCAGAGTCTGCTGCTTTACCGGCACATTGATAGCCTCTGGGAACCGCCCCAGGAAGACGTCCCACTCACTGGCTGCTTCTTCCTGTGTGCGCCTCCGTGCCTCCTGGAAGAATTTAGACTTGGCATAGTCATTCTTGAACGCCTGATAACTTTCGTAAGGCTGGATCTTGAAGTCCGGTGGCTCGGGGGCTTCTTCCCCCGCCTCATCCGCGAAGCCCTCGAACTCCTTGTTGCAGTACTCCAGGCTATCATCCGGGTAGTGAACCGGCATGGGGCCGGTACGCGCAAGCATCCGCCCATTTTGGTCCTCGGCAACCATAAAGCTGTCGTCGTAACGGACGATCCTAACCGCTGATGAGTTCGCCTGTTTCCGGAGGCATTCCGTACGGGTGAGTCCCTCGGTAGCGAAATCAAGCACGGGAGAATCATTCTCCGTGAGAGACACCAGAATGAACCCCCGGTCCCGACAAACCAGATACGGTCCCGGATCCGGGTCTGGATGCGGCTTCGGGATGGGATAGAGCTTGAACTCTATGAAGGCGGGGTTGACCTCTCCACCGAGAGGGGAGTGAAGCAGGAGATCTCCACCGTAAATAGGAGAGGCTATGGGTCCAAGCATCACGTTCTGCCAGGCATTGTCCCCGGCTATGTCCTGCATCTCTTCAAGGAACTTCGTCGCGATATCCAGAGCGAGGGGGGCGACATCCTCCATCGGAACGTTGAGGGGAAAGCCCCATTCCCCACTGGGCTCGATACGCATCCGATAGAACCCGGTGGGCGTTTCAAAGGTGTCCTGAAGCGCACCCTCCGCTGTGACGGGAAGCGTGTTCGCAGGCACCTCTTCCCACGGGCCCCCTGGTGCGCCCGCTCTCTGAAGCCTCAGCAAGTTAGTTGTGCAAAACGCCGACGGCACCAGCAGCAGGGCAACGAGGACGAAAAGCAGCGTCTTTTTCATGGTTTCTCCTTTCTTGAGTGGGTTGAATGAGTGGTGACAAGCTGACAACTTGACCCGAGAACTTACAAGGAGATAATCTTGGCGTGAGGCGAGGGCGGAGCCAAACAGCTTCGCCCAGGAGAGATGTGCTCACCCGCCGTCGCGGGCGCGCAATGCAAAGCGCAGCATGCGGTGGCGCAATCATCGAACACTCCAATCCTCAAAGGGTTGTGCTCACGGTTCCAACGGCCTCAACCAGTAAGGCAAGCGCAGCCCCCCCCTTTGTCGTTTGGATACACTAAAGCAGTAACCTTGTCAACGCTTTTTTTGACTTTCTCCTAATAACTCAGTCCGGGGCGGGTCCCCCGCCTGGGCGGGGGAGGGAAGAAGGGAAGAGGAGCGTGACGCAGAGTCGCAGAGAAGAAGATGAGAAGGACCCGGTACTCACCTGCCGTGGCATGGGCATCCTGCCCATGATTCCCATGGGAACTCAGAGATGCCATCTACATGACGGCGCCTGGCCATGGCGGCGCAGTCCTGAGGGCGTCTCGCCCTCTGCGGGGGCAGGGGAGACCCTCGCGGGACGCGGGTCAAGATGCCGGCGGTACAAGGGCGCCTCTGCGCGCTATGCGGACTGTGCCGTTCCACTCTCAGCCACGCTCGCTACGCGACACTTTTTTGCTCGACAGAATCCGGGATAAAGCGGGCTCGGGAGGCTGTTGAGACGCTTTGCCCCAACGGACATCGAAGGAGAATGCTCTTGCGGCGCCGAGTTCCCTTGAAAAAACAGCTTTCGCCGCAAATGCCCATTGACTCAGAAGAAATTGAGTGATATATATTACCATAATGGCGCACGCTGACTGCGAGAAGTCTGTCAGCGTCGGTTGAAGGCGCCGATGTAGTCGCAAGAACCGGTCGCACGCTGTAGGCTCGACGAGGGTTTGCGTGCAGGAGGTGAAACAATGAAGAGAGGTTTGGCGTTCAGCGTTGTGTTATGGGTTGGGGCGGTCTTGACGCTGCCGGGTTTCGCAGACATCATCGTGCTCAACAATGGCCAGGTGTTTGTCGGGAAGGTGTCCGCCGCCGCGTCAGGAAGGCTGAAGCTGACGACCGACTACGGCGACCAGTTTTTCGCCAGGAGCCAGGTGGTTTCGTTTTACCTGACACCCCAGGGCATGGAAGCGGAGGGTTACTACCAAGCGGGAGTTCTGCTGTTCAGCAAAGGTAAGCGGGACGCCGCTCGCCAGCTCTTCGAGAGGTGCGTCAAGTACGACGCCGGCTATCGCAATAAGTGTATCGCGGCGTTGAAAGGGGCGCCATCAGGAGTCCCGCCGACTGCCCCTGTCGCCGCCGGGGCCCCGGCGGCGGTTTCTCCAACGGCAGCCGCCGCAAAACCTCAAGTCCAAGTTGTCAAAATCCAGTGCCCCGAATGCTCCGGCACCGGGGTCGTCATGAGTTCCAGCAGTCTCCGGGAGGGCGGCTCAGAAAGACCACGACCGTGCACCATTTGCGGCGGCAAAGGATTCAGAACTCTCCGCATTCCCCCCGGATACGAAATATGCTCTGAATGCGGTGGGTTCGGAGCGAGCTCGGGGGGCGGCAGTTCGGATAAAAGCACCTTTACCCTGAAGAAGGAGATGTGTCCCCGCTGTGCTGGACGCGGCGTTGTCAAGAAGCCCTGGACGCCTCCCGAACAGACCGGCGTGATGACAACGCCGGGCGCCGGCGCACCATCAATGACAATGTCTCCCGCTCCCGGTGCGGCGCCGCCTCACGGGGCCATGGCGATGACAAGGGACCGTGCCAAGACGGTCGCCGGCGGCGGGCAACCGACACGGCCGGTGGGGCCGGCGGCTGTTCGACCAGTCTCGCCTACATTCATCGAAGATACACCCCCTGCCGGGGACTCCGGGGACGAGATAATCCAGGAGGACGAAGGGGCCACTTCCGAAGCCGTTACTGAAAAGGGCAGCGAAGAGTCCGAGAGCCAGGACAAGGAGGAGAAATCTGCCTCCGTTACCGAATACAGGCAGCCGGGGATTTCAGGTTGGGTCGGCAGGAACAAGCTGTACGTCATTCTGGGAGGCGTTGCTCTCATGGTGTTCACGGTCGTTTTCAATAAAATGAGTGCTAAGAAATAGGAGATGAAAGTGTCAAAAAGTCCCTTTTGTCAGATAGCTTTTGCGCTGACGGCGCTCACGGTGGCTGTTTTATGCAGCTATGTTTCGGCTGCGGGGCCACAGCTTAGCCTCAGCCGGCTGGTCTGGGATTTCGGCAGTATTGAGCAGGAACAGACGAAGACCCAGAAAATTGTGCTAACAAACTCCGGAGACCAGCCCGTGAATATCGAGAAGATCGAGCTGCCGGAGAGCTTTTCCGTCAAGCCGAGCCTGCATGACACCGAAATCCAGCCCCAAAAGAAGTTGGAAATCGAGCTTACATTCGATTCCAAAGGAATTGTGGGGCGAATCCAGCAGTACGCTTACTTTTTTTCATCCTCGTCGGATGAGAAAAAGATTGTGCCTTTCACGATGAAAGGGGAGGTTTTTGAGAAGGGCCGGGCGAGGCTCCGCGTGACCCCCCCAACCTGGAATTTCGGAACCATAACCGTCGGAAAAACCGAAAAAAAAACCTTCACCTGCGAGAATGTGGGGACGGCGGACCTGAAAATCGAAAAAATCCGAATCTACGATTCCAGATTCCAGGTCGTTCGCGACATCGCCAAACAGACCCTCGAACCGGGCGGGAAAGCCGAGTTCGATGTTTCCGTGACTGGCAAGTATCAGGGCAGATATGACACCGATTTCTACATCAAGTCGAACGGCGCCGGTAGTAGTTTCACTAAGATCAGCTTAAAAGGGAGCGTGGCCAGCAAACCCCGCGGCCTTGTGGTCTCCCGTGATTTCTCTTCCATCACCAACAACACGCTTTCCAGGTTCGAGGTCACCAGAACCGACAAGAAGGGAAAAACCGAAGCGGTCACCGTCGAGAGGAACGGCACGAAACGGTTCCCGCAAGAGGCGGGCGCCCCTCCCGCGAGGATCGGTCCGGGGGATTACACCTTAACCATCAAAATGGCTAAGCCCGTTATCCCGGCGGCTAAGCCCGCTGAAAAGAAGCCTCCTGCCAAGAAGCCCGCTGCCGCTGCTCCAAAGGCTGAAACCAAACCTGCGGAGCAAAAGCCAACCGAGGCGACAATTCCTTCGGAAACCACTCCTGCCAGGCCTCAAGAGCCCCAGCCTTTGGAGAAACCTGAGAAGAAGGAAGAGAAGAAACCCGAGCAACCGAAAGAAGAGAAAAAGATTTCGCCCGCTGCCCCGTCGGAGAAAAAGGAGCCCGAAAAGCCTCCGCAGGAGGCGGCGCCAGAGCCTGAGAAAGAGAAACCCTCGAACGAGCAGGTTGCGCCGCCTTCCACTGAACCGGCGAAACCCGCAGGCTCCGAGGAGGAGCCGAAAGAGCCGGCCAAGAAAACGCCGGCTGCGGGCGAATAGGCGTATTGCGAGGTCGTCGTCCACTCTTCGGGGAGCGTGAAATGCGGGCAGCCTCTCGCGGAGGAGAGCTCACCGCCTTACCATCTTCGCTGCATAACCTCCGTCACCGCCCCCCACTTTTTGAAAGAATGCTTTTTCATCTTCCAGCTCAAAATCTTCCCGCTCCTTCAGGAATTGTTCGACCACGTCCCGATTTTCCTCTCGCTCTATGCTGCACGTGCTGTACACGAGGACTCCTCCTCGTCTCAGGACCCTGCCCGCGCCTCGCAGCAGGTCAAGTTGGACGGTTCGCAGCCTTTTGAAATCTCCCTCCTTCAACCGCCATCGCGCTTCTATTCTCCGCCTGAGCACGCCCGTGTTGGAACACGGCGCGTCAACCAGCGCCCGGTCGAAATCCGCTTTGAACACGGCGTCAATTTTCGTCCCATCGCCTACGAGCGGTCGAACGATGCTCGTGCCCAACCTCTCGACATTCTCTCGCAGCAGCGGCATCTTGCGCTCGTCCCTGTCGCAGGCGAGCACCAGCCCCCGGTTACGCATCAGCTCGGCGATATGGGTGGCTTTCCCTCCCGGCGCACTGCACAAATCGAGCACCATTTCACCCTCAAGCGGCGCCAACATTCTCCCCGGAATCGTCGCGGAAACGTCCTGGATATAAAACAAACCCTCCTGAAAGGAGGCAAGTTTTGGCAATCGTTTGGGGCAACTGACGAACTCGACCATCTGACCTTCTTCGGGCAAGCTCACCTCCACTCCCTCCTCCGCCATCTTTTTCACGAGCGTTTCCCTGGACGTTCTGAGGATATTTACTCTCGCGGTTATGGGCGGGGGCGTATTATCAGCAATGCACAGCGAGGCCGTCATCTCCTCTCCGAAGCGCTCCACCCACCGCCGGACGAGCCACTGTGGATGCGAGTGGACAATGGAGATGTGCTCGACAGCTCCTTTCTCACGAGCGGGGAAAGGAATCGCCGATGCCTGGGCAGCGACCTTCCGAAGCACGGAGTTGGCAAAACCGGCCGCCTTCTTTCCGACAGCGGCGAGCGCCAGTTTCACTGACTCGTCCACTGCCGCATACGCTGGCACACTCCGCATGTACACAAGTTGCAGAACGCCGAGACGGAGGATGGCCAGCAGGCGGGGCTCAATTCTTCTCACCCGCACTCCCGAGAACTTCTCGACAATCCAATCGAGGGTCAACCGTCTCCGCAAGGTGCTGTACACCAGCTCCGTCGCCAGCGCTTCGTCCCGCCTCGAAAGGTCTGAGGCAAGCAGGGCTTCCGAGAGAATCTCCGCAGCCGTCCCGCGACCGCCCTTTTCACCCCAGCCACGGGCCGAGGAAAGAACTCGCAGAGCGAGGGCCCTCGCGCTTTTCAGCTCCTCACGACCCGCTGCGGCCGCCCCGGCGGATGCCTTACCCGGCCGGTGACGACCGCCCTTACGGCGCTTATCTGAACAGTCCATCCTTTCCTCTCCTCCCGTTTACGTTCTCGCGGCGTGCGGCTGTAGTTCCGCGGCGTGAGAGGTCCCCGTTTTCCGCTCCCCCGGGCCGCGCACCTCTCGGTTACCGGCGCACCGGCAGTACCGCCGGCATCTTGTGAACGTGGCATTGGCATCTTGCCCATGATTTTCCACGGGCGAGACGCCCGTGCTACAAGCGGGTTCCCGCCGCCGCTTCCGGTGTTCGGTAAATACGGTCGCACCCGCTGCCGCCGCAGCCGTTGACAGACCTTTTTGGAAATGCTATATCAAAATGGGTTTTTGATAAAGCTTTCACATCTTATATGGGTTATGAGAAATGATTAAGCTGGGAGTCAATGTAGATCATGTCGCGACGGTTCGGGAGGCTCGCAAGACGGTCGAGCCCGACCCGGTGTGGGCGGCGGCGGTGTGCGAGCTTGCAGGGGCGAGATGTGTCACCGTCCATCTGCGGGAGGACAGAAGGCACATTCAGGATAGGGACATCTGGGTGTTACGCCAGACGGTTCGCACAAAGCTCAATCTCGAAATGGCAAACGCGGAGGAGATCGTCAACATCGCTCTCGAAGTCAAGCCCGACCAATGCACCCTCGTGCCCGAGAAGCGACAGGAAGTTACCACTGAGGGGGGACTTGACGTCGCCGGAAATCTCAAGGCGATTTCCCAGACCGTCCGAAAGCTGCGAGATGCCGAAATCCTTGTCAGCCTTTTCATTGACCCCGAGGCGAAGCAGATTAAAGCCTCTGCGGACGCAGGCGCCCAGTTCATCGAGTTGCACACAGGGAGGTATTCAAACGCTCCCGACGAGGAGTCGCAGTTGCGGGAGCTTCAGGTTCTCATTGACGGGGCGGAACTGGCTCTCAAATCGGGGCTGAGGGTCAACGCCGGACACGGACTCGACTACCTCAACGTCGGCGGAATGTACAAAGTCCCTGGACTGGAAGAGGTCAACATCGGTCACACTATCATATCCCGCGCCATCTTCGTCGGCCTCGACAGAGCCGTTGGGGAAATGGTCTCTCTCCTTCGGGGTCCGGGCGGCGCCGCGAAGATTTAGCAGTGCCAGCAGGCTAACGGCAGCGGCCAAGACAAGGCCATGGAGAGCGCAGCCGTCAACCACGCCAGCCTTACCCGAGCTTCGGTCTCCTGACAGCCTTTTATCTTTACAACCTCCGGATTACCTCGATCGTGATTGCCACTGTGCGGCTGGCCTGTTATCCTCTATGGCGAACGCAGCCGATGAGGCTTCCTCACGGAGGGGAGCATCACACGCAAAACAGAGCGGAGGCAACACCGATGAAAAAGCTGCTGGTTTTCGCGCTCTTTTTCTTTTTCCATGCTGTCGCGGGGCACGCGGAGCAGTCTCCACGGAAGGCGTCCATCCCCATTGTGGTGAATTTCGGGAGCTACTCCTCTGCTTTTAAGGCGGCGAACGACGAGGTGAATGTCAACTGGCTCGATTCCGACCTCCGCGATGACACTGTTTGCACCGAGTGTTTCGCCGCGACGGAACTCCAGCATTACCTCGACCGAATCGCCGCGAACAGGCGGTTTCCCATTCTCGACGATGACGGTCCACCGGCAGGCGACATCATCGTTGTGGGAAATCCCGATTCCAACAAGCTCGCCCGCCGTTACGCAACCGAGCTGAGCTCATTGCGGGACCCGGCCCCGGAAGGGTTCCGCATCAAGATAGTGAAGACTGACGGCAGAAGCATTCTTTTCCTCAGCGGCACGGATAGAGTCGGGACCCTTTACGCAGTCTATGATTTCCTCGAGCGGCTTGGCGTGGGTTGGCTCGGCCCGGGCGAGGTCAACGAGGAGGTTCCTTCCCGGGACCTTGACCGGCTACCTCTCCTCGGCATCTCCGAGAAGCCCGCCTTCAGGACTCGCGGCTTCTGGGCGTGGGAGAACCGGGGCACGCCGGAGTTCCTTCTGTGGATGGCGCGCAACAAGATGAACTTTTGGTGCGTGGAGAACTCCGACAAGCCCACCATGAAAAAGCTCGGCCTCCACCTGACCTGCGGCGGGCACCAGATTCAGTGGCGATTCCTCAATCCGAAGCACGCCTATCCCTACGATTATCCGGCCTTTCAGGGAGACGAGAACAAGCCGGCGGACCCTTATCCGGCGGGGGAGTACCGCGGCGATGTGAACAAGGACGGCGTCCTGAGCTACAGCGAGGTCCATCCCGAATGGTTCGGGCTTCAGGGCGGAAAACGCAGTTTCAGGGTGGGCCACGACGCCGGCGATAATTTCTGCACCTCGAATGAAAGCGCGGTGACGGAGTTCGTCAAGAATATCGTTCAGGACCTCATTGACGGGCAATGGTCCTGGACCGACAGCATCAATTTCTGGATGCTCGACGGTGGGAAGTGGTGTACCTGCGAGAAATGCCGCGCCCTCGGTTCAAACACCGACCGCAACCTCCTCCTCGTGCATCGTCTCAGGAGGGAAATCGAGAAAGCCAGAGACGAGGGCAGACTCGGGCGCAACGTCAAGGTCTTCTTCCTTGCCTACGCCGACGTGGTCGCCCCGCCGACGCGACCTCTCACGAATGACTTCGATTACGACGACTGCATCGCGACGTTCTTCCCCATCGTTCGCTGCTACGTCCACGTGTTCGACTCTCCGTTGTGCACCGAGCTGAACGCCCGCTACCAAAAACATTATTTCGGATGGGCTATTGACCCCGAGCGCCACTACCGCGGGCAGCTCTGCATCGGCGAATATTACAATGTGTCCGCTCACAAGAATCTGCCGATTCCCTTCATGCACGTCATGGCACACGACATTCCATACTTCTATCGCACCGGCGCGCGGCACATGCACTACATGCACGTCAGCGTTGCGAATTGGGGCACGAAATCCCTCACCAATTATCAGTTCGCCAAGATGCTGTGGAATCCAAGCCTCAACGTTGAGGAACTCTGGCGAGATTATTACGCGAAGAGATATGGCCCCGCAACCGAGCCTATGCGCGCGTTCTACGAGACCCTTGAGAAAGGCATGGCGAACATCACCATGTGGAAGTACAACCTCGCCCGGCGGCTTTCTGCCGACGACAAGGAGCTTTTCCCGACGAAGCATCTGAAATACGAAGCACAGCATTTCGTGACGGATGATGGCCCCGATGTCCTGGAGACAGTTGCCGCGATAGAGAAATGCCGCCAGCAGATTGACAATGTGATGAGAATGCGACTTTCACCGAGGCATCGCGCACGCGTCGAGGAGGACGAAGCGCTGTTCGCTTACGCCGAGAGCACCGTTCATTTCTTCAACCACATCATCCGCGTTCATCGGGCGCTTCAAAAGGGCGATGAAGAAACGGCAAGGCGTGAGTTTAAGAAAGCGTCTGTTTTTGCGAAGTGCTTGAAAGCAGACACCAAATCCAGCCGCTACGCCTCCTCGCACGCCAACGCCGCGAACGCTTTTGAGGCGAGCTACATCACCCGGGCCTACTCCCGCTACCTATCTCGCTTCGGCCCGTCCGCGGAAGAGAGATAGTGATAACGAGGCGACATATAATACTCGCCCTCTCCACATTCGCCTCGGCTCCGCGGGGGTTGTGCTGTCGAAGCGTCTGCCGTTGGCCCGGCTCGCCATAAGATTCTGATTCACTCTTTTAACAAATGGGAGTCGGATTCAATTTCTCCTTTAGCTGTTCCCAACTCTCTTTGTACTTTTGGCCATCATCCATCTTCAGCCAAAAGAAGCAACGCGACAAAATGTTCGCCGGCTGCTCCAGTTATTGCGGTTGCATAACGCGGCATTTCAATCCCCTTTCAGCTTTTTCGCCGTGCTCGAAGGGTGTGGCCGCGTCTCCGTCACACAGAGGTCCCCTCTCGTGTCCTTGGAACGAACCCCACATTTGCCAGCGACTTATCACGCCGCTTCGGGGCTTTGCGATTTCATCACGCGCTATCCCCAGGGCGTTGCCCTGGGCTTGAATATCGCGCCCTTTCAGGGCTTAGGCGGTGATTTCGGGTCGCCCTGTAAGGGCGGACTTAACAAAGCTCAGGGCAACGCCCTGAGAAAAAGTGCGGACTGGAGAACGATAAGCCCTGTAAGGGCGACGTAATCGCCTCGCCCCTCCTTTGCGTCTTGGCGTCTTTGCGTGAAGCTCTCTTCGTCCTTTGCTTGCCTCGACGCATCGTTTTGAACCCCTCCCGGGCCACGTTGACGCCGTCCATCCGTCCAGTCTGTCGCTCTATTGTACAACGGAACGCGCCACGGCTTCCTTTTCACCTTCCCTCAGCGGGCGCCGGACTTAGCCACCGGCTTCAGTCGGTGGTATCGGACATGGGATTCTTCTCCTGAGAGCCGGCTTCAGCCCCGCCGAGGCGGGGCTTCTCGAACAAGGGATTCATCCATAACTTGCCACGAAAATACAGCCGCACCCCAGGGGACTGCTTGCTTCGCGGAACCGTTCCGATTGACACAGCCGGCCCCAGCTTATATCATCAGTGATGGAAAGTGGGGGCAGGCTCCCACAGTCACAGGGCAATCGGAACTTTTTCGTTATGGGAAAAATAACAGTTCCGCTCCACGAAAGAGGGTATGACATCTTCATCGAAGAAGGGTGCGCCGAGAAGATTGGCGTCGCGCTGGCATACCTCTTTTTTGGCCGGAAGGGCGTGATTGTCACAGATACAAACGTGGGGCGTTTCTATGGCTCTCAGGTTCTCGACAACCTCACCGATGCACGCTTCGACGTCAAGCTGCTCACCATCCCCGCCGGTGAGGAGAATAAGACGCTCGATACGGTCGAGTGTCTTTACCATGACATGTTGTCGTTCGGTCTGGACAGGAAGTCATTTGTCGTGTCGCTCGGCGGCGGTCTTGTCGGAGATGTTGCAGGTTTCGCCGCGGCGACATATATGCGAGGAATACGTTTCGTGCAGGTTCCCACAACCCTCCTCGCTCAGGTGGACGCGAGCGTGGGCGGCAAAGTCGGCGTCAATCTCCCGGAAGGGAAGAACCTCGTCGGCGCCTTTCACCAGCCCTCCCTCGTCCTCATAGACCCAAAGTTTCTTCGGACTCTTCCCGAAAGGGAACTGAAATCGGGCTTCGCCGAAGTCATCAAGTACGGCGTCATCCGCGACACCGATTTCTTTTCCTTCTTAGAAGGGAATTACGAGGACATCCTGTCGCTGAAACCCTCAGCGGTAGAAAAGGCCATCGCCATCTCCTGCGAGATAAAAGGGCATATCGTCGGCGCCGACGAAAGAGAAGAGTCCGGATTACGAGCTATCCTCAATTTCGGACATACCGTCGCCCACAGCCTCGAAGCCCTCACCGATTACGACACCTATCGTCACGGAGAGGCTGTTTCCGTCGGGATGGCTTGCGCCGCGGACATTTCCTCGAGGCTGAGCAACCTTTCCGAGAGCGACACCGATAGGATTGTCTCCCTGCTGAAAAGCGCCGGTTTGCCCGTGACTTTCGCCAATTTGGGCGCCGAGCAAATCATCGCAAGGATGCGCTTCGATAAGAAAACCGTCGGCGAGAAGATACGATTCGTCCTCGCAAGGGACCTCGGCGACGTTTTCCTCTCCGATGAAGTTCCGCTGGAAATGGTCGAGGAAGTCCTCCGCGAAAGATGTGACACCGCACCGTGAAAGCGGCGGCGGCTTGAGGGCCGGCCAGGGGAACCTTTCGGACCGACCCAAATGAAAGAGGGGGCGCAGAACTCCGTTGATTTCCTCCGTGGAATAACTTACCGAGATGGGAGAACGCCTGCTAAACTTTTTTTCTGCCTCCCTTGAAATCCCTATTCTCAACGGCTATGCTACCTGAATAGTTACGTTTTTTTAACGGACAGAGAAACCTTTTCTAATCGTAGGTCGTGTACACATGTGGAGATGAGCATGAGGAATAAGTCGAACTCGAAATGGATACCCAGAGCTGCGTTGATTGTGGGGGGCGCCTGCTGCACTCTTCTCAACGTGCCGGCGGAGGAGCTGCGCGGGCCTCTGGTCGAAGTAGAGGAGGTGGTCTGCACGTATGCGCCGCCCGGGAACGGAGCGGGGCCGCTGTGGTGTTATGGGGCGCCGCTGCTGGTTCGCTGGGGAAACAACGTCTTTGTGAGCGCCATGGAAACCGGCAAGGACGTTCCGAAGCTGTGCAACACTCGCTGGCAGCTCTTTGGGCGAAATCAGAACGGCTGGCGACTGCTGTACACGCCGGACGCTTTCCGGGAGCGAGAACCATGCCCGCTGGTGGCTTTTTCGGATGGTAGGCTTTTTCTCTCCACGAATCCTTCGCTCACTCCACCGGGAACATATTACGGCCGCTGCGACCCGCACCTTGTTGAGTTCTCTGCCAGCAACCCTCAACTGCCGCCGAGAACGCTGCCTGCCCATTGGGAAGGGGAAGCCAGTTTCACAGACCACTCCTACCGAGGCATCGCTTCGGATGCGGTTCGCGCAGAGATTCTTTTGCTCAACATTCATTCCCGGACCGGCGAGCAATGGTGGGCTTTCCTCGAAGGAAACGGAAAATGGAGTAAGCAGGGAAGAATCCGATTTCCTATCCGGGCGTGCTATGCGCAAGTCGCCCTTCGGGACCGGGCTGCCCATGTGCTCGCTATCGGCGACATCGTGGAGCCAAACGCGGAGTGGCGTGCGTATAAGCGGGAGAAGACGGGGCGAGAATGGGATTACGTTTTCCGGCGGCTCTTCTACACATGGAGCCCGGACGTCAGCCGCACAGAATTTGCCAAGCCGCTGGAATTGGACAACCTTGATTCCACTGCGGGCTATATCCGAAACCTCGATCTCTGGCTGGACTCGAAAGGAGCGGCTCACGTTCTTTACCTCAAGATGCCGGTTCAATCGGCTCTTCTGCGGGATAAGTTTTTTCCCGAAAAGAAAATCACTACCTCTTTAGAGTACGCTGTTCTCAGACGAGGGGAAGTGGTCCGCCGTTCCACGCTCGTCAAAGGGGGTGAAGGAGCATCCGGCGAGATTCCGGGCAACGCGCGCTTTCACGCCACGGACGATGGGAGGCTCTTCGTGATTTACTACTGCGGGGGCAGAGACGCAAAAGGAAAGACTCTTTCCGAGAACAGAATACTGCAAATTCTACCGAGAAGAGGAGCGAAGCCAATTACACTCCCGCTGAAACATCCTTTCACGACTTTCTTCACAGCCGCGGAACGCGGCGGCTCTCGCCCATCAAACGTCATTGACCTTTTCGGAAGCGGCCATCAACCGCGGACGTTGCGCTACGCGCGAATACAACTCCGGTTTCGAGATGAAAGCAGCTCGGCGAAATGAGGGGATAAGGAGTTTTTCAGGCGTGGCGGCTTTTCGGCTTCCCTCTCAAGGAAGGGCAAATTGTGCGGGAGAAAATCCCGCGCTTACTCTTGAACCGTGGTCTCATAGCGCACGCCTTCGGGCACTGGGACGGGGACGGCAACGGTTGTGCCGTATTCGCCAGCGGTACGGGTCAACGAATCCACTGCCACAAAGGCTGTGTAGGCTGACATCAATCCGTACTCGAGTGCAACCTGCTTGATCTGCTCCGGCAATTCGCTGTCGCGGTCGTATGTTGCTCGGTCGGCAAGGTCTGCAATCTTCATCCTCGCCCAGACGGAGGGAATGCCCTTATGGCCCGCCGAGGTATCGTCCGAGTTCACGGCCAGAGCGATTTCGCGAGTTTCATCGCCGACCTTACCTCTGACTCGAACTGTCGCGCTGCCGGCGCCGCTGAATTTCCCGGTCAGGGTCACAGGTCGCCCTACGAACAGGTCGCGTATCCTTTTGGGATAGACTTCGGAAACCTGCATGCCGCCCCAGTCAACCGCAATGTCGGTCATGGCAGGGTGGCTGACTCGCTCGAAGAACATGTCCATGACTTGCCCCGCGCTATCGTCGAGCCCCACGTAAGCTACGGCGCCTTTGCCCAGTTTCGCCATGCGATCCAGTAAGTACCGGTTGGGCGAGGAGCCGACGCCGAAACTGAAGATTCGGGACTCGCCGAGGCGCTTCTGAACCTCGCCGAGAATCTGTCTCTCATTGCCGATGTAACCGTCCGTCAGGAAAGCGACAAATCGCAACCTCCGGGGGTCGTGGGCGAAATCGAGGGCTGCCTTGATTCCCTCGATCATCATCGTGCCGCCGCTGCCGTGGAGGGAACGCACGTATGCAAGTCCCCGCCGCACGTTTGCCGAGGTCGCCGGTATAGGAGCCGGGCCGAGCTGCGATGCATTGTTCGAAAACCGAATGATCTGGAAGGTGTCGTCGGCTTCTAACCTCCTCAGCGCTCGTTCCACGGCGGTTTTCGCTTTGGCAATCGGCTGACCGCTCATGCTGCCGGAACAGTCCAGAACGAAAATCATCTCCATCGGTTTTCGCCCAAGCGACGAAAGGCCGTCCGGCGGGTAGAGCATCAGAGTGAAAAAACCGCCTCGCTTATCCCGATGAGCAAGCAGCGCCGACTTGATCACCTTGCCCGCCACCTTGTACCGCAGGACGAAGTCCTTGTTCGGAATGCTGTCCAACGGGCTGAGCTTCACGTTCACGTTTTCAGACGAACTGTGATTCATGGCGATGACGTGGCTCGTGCTGAGGACCTTCTCGATTGGAACGCCCGCATTGATATTGACCGCGAGGGAGATGTCGTGCCCGCTTCGCTCGCCGGGGCGAAGATACTGCACTTCGGTTTTCTGCCCGGAGATACCAGGCTTCCCGCGCGCCACGGCGCCGACGCCTTCCGTGTAACCCGGCGGGTTGAACCGCGGGCCCACCACCATCGGGAAATCGTACTCATACCAGCCGTCAACATACGTCAGGGTGTGAAAATACTTAATGTTGACATCAATCTCCTTCCCCGGCTCGATGTTGGCGACCGACTGCGTAAAGATGTTCGGGCGTTCCTGCGTCAGAAGCGATGCCACGTAGCCCTGCCGCTTCGCCTCTTCATAGATGCGCTCGGCTTCTTCTCGCTCGCGGATGATGCCGCGGATGCGGCGGTCGCCGATCGTCATGATGAATTCGTTGATGGCTGCGTTCTGAGGCAGGGGGAACACATACTTCGCCTCGATCTTTTCATCGTACGGATTGTGGAATTTCTGCGTGACTTCGACGGTTGCGATGTACCCGCTGATACTGGCTTTGACGTCCGTATGCTTCAGGGGGACCGGCACTTCCTTCTCGGTCTCAGGCAGCTTGGCCATGAGCGCGCCGCTGCCGGGGAAATCTCCCTCATCTTCCTGCTCCGTCGCAGCGGCCTCCGGCCTGGCAATGACCCAGAGTTCTTCATCCGGAGATGGCAGGGAACCGGGAATTGAAGGTGGAGAACCGGGAGTTGAAGGTGGAGAACCGGGCGGTGCTAACCCGGCTTTTCGGCCCGCCACCCGGACCTCGTCATGTTCCTTATATTCCCACGTCAGCCTCGGACCATACTTGACGGGCGCATGCAAGGCCTCGTATCGTGCCTCCGCACTCTCTTCCTCCTTCTCGTCAGGGGACGACCAGGACACAGCCTCCTCGCGAGCTTTTCCGCAGCCTACCAAACAGGCTAAGCACAACAGCGCCCACCCTATCAATATTCCGCTCGTTGTCCTCTTCATTTTGGCTCTCCTTTCGCCAATGTCATAGTGGCTGGAATTCTCTTTCCCTCCACCGACGCCGCGACGTCAAGTTTGACGACGTATTCAGGGTCCGCTTCGCCCATTACTTGCACGTGGAACCTCGCAACCCGCGTCTTACCCGCAGGCAAGTCTTTCCCCGTGTTGAACGCGGCGATGATGATTCTATCTTTGCTGAGGGCTGCCGGATCGTAATAGGGCGGTTCTTTGAACGCGGGGTGCTCTCCCCCCTCAATGCCAACGATCTTAATCTCGCCCGTTTCCGCCGCGAATTCGAACTGGTACGCTGCCAGCGGCTCATCCTTGGAATCCATGTAAACGTCAACCGCCTCAAAGCGTACCGGCGCCTGCGCTTCCGGCTCGTCCAGCCGCGTTTCCTGCGCCTGAACGTGCACCGCGAATAATACGCACACGAAAACCACTCCCTGCAAGATTTTCACCGTTATGTTCCTCTCTTCAGACTCACCGCGGCCATGGCGATCCTGTCAACGTCTGCTCGGTCAACAATCCCATCGCCATTCATGTCCCATTTATCTTTGAGCGTGCGGGCTGACTCGACCTGCCGGGCCAGGGCAAACGCGTCGAGGATGTCCACCCGCCCGTTTCCGTCGAAATCCTCCTTTATGCTCACATGAGCGCTGCGACTCGAAGCGCGCCTGGGTCGTTCCGGTCCACCCAGAATCCAGACGGCAAGTAGAAGGGCTGCCGCACTGGCTGCCGCTCCTGCGAACGCCCAGCGAAGCACCAGTCGAGGCCGCCTCCGCGGGGTGAGCCGCCGACGCGCCATGACAACAATCGCCTCGTCCACCTCTGCCGGCACGGGCACCTCCGCCCCGTAGAGCGCGGCAACGTCCTCGACAAGTCCCTTTGGCGCCTCGAGTTCCGGCTCGTTCTTCTGATTTTCGTTCTCGCCAATCATGTTTCTATCTCCAAAAGGTTAAGCACGCAGGAGGCTCGAAAAGTTCATTCGTACTGCTTTTTTCGGCGCGCCAATGTTGGAAGAGACCTCTGCTCGCAGTGACCTTTTTTGGCTCACTCGAGGAAATATGTTCTTGTCCGCTCGTCGTTCCGCAGCGTTTTCAAGGCGTTATGCAGCCTTGATTTCACTGTTCCGAGGGGGATGCGGAGTGCCTCGGCAATCTCCTGAAGACTCATCTCATCCACAAACCGCATTAGCAACACCTCTCGCTGCTTTTCCGGCAACGCCCCCAGGGCAGCGGCAAGCTCCTCCCTGGAAGCACAGCGCTCTTTTGCCGGGGCGGCTGCTTCATGCAGGATTTCATCATCGAAAACGTATCGCCTTCTCTTTCGCTGGCGCGAAATGGAGAGATTCCTCACAACGGGGTACAGAAACGTTGTCATCTTTGCGGTCAGGCGAAACCTCGGAAACTTCCTGAGAAGGTAGGCGAAAGTGTCCTGAAGGACATCCAACGCGTCGTCGCGGTCACCCGTGAATCTGTACGCCAGCCTCACCACCCAATCCCGGTAGCGATAATAAATCGCCTCGAATGCCGACACGTCCCCCTCATTGGCTACCTCGACCAAGGCTTCATCGCTTCGCGGGTCGGACTTTCCGCAGCCCTTCATAGCCGGCAACCCCCTTTCATTTCCATCCGGCTGAAAGTTGTGGATATGGGGTGATTCCAGTGTGCAACGGTATCACCAATATAGCAGACGGACGCAAAAACGGAAGAACGGCGATTTCTTCGACCTTCGGTTTCTTTAGCGAATTACGATATTGTGAGGACGAGTCGCGAGAGTGATCCTCTGACCCGTATGAAGGCACAGACCGCAGCCTATTGGCGATTGAGGAACGGCGATAAATCCGAGAGCGCACCGATGCCCTTTTGATTTTCTTTGACCCTGTAAAATCTCCTGCGCACTTCGCCGGACAGGAGCGGCGCCGTGGTGTCAACCCACCTCGTAACGGTGTCGCCGTCCGAAGGAATGTATTCCGCTACAGATTCCCACGTCATCACGTCGCTCGAACAATAGACCGAGTACGCCCTTGCCGACAGACTGCTCCAGGTGAGAGTCACTGTCCCCTCGCCATCCACTTCAATCTCGTTTATGTAGTATTCATAGGCTCCCATATCTACCCTTGTGGTCTTTCCTCTTCCGCCGTACACGATTCTCCGGTTACCGGCGATGTCGGTCTCAGGCAAGCCCGACGCATCGTTGTCGCCCGCGTCAATGCACGGCGAATCACGCGAGAGGCGATAATCGTTGTCCTCGTACGTCTCGGGTTCCCCGTCGGGCCCGGCCGGGTTCACGAATCTCGGGTCCTCGGAAATGTTCCCACTGACCGTCCCTCCGGCCCAGCCCTCAATGCAAGAGAAAGATGGAATGCTCGATTGATGAAGCTCTCCCCCTGAGCCGCCCGGGTTGTTTCCCCAGATGATGTTGTTTTGGATCGTGCCTTCGCACTCACCGAGTCCCCCACCGTACCATATAGCTGAGTTGCCCACGATGGTGTTGTTCCGGATTACGCGATGACAAAGCGCAAGCCCGGCGCCCCATATAGCGGTGTTTCCCGAAATGACGTTGTTCTGGAGCGTCCCATTGCAACTGTACAATCCGCCGCCTACATCGCCGCCTGAGTTCGCGCAGATGAGATTGTTCTGGACTGTGGCAGCACACAGCAGTAGCCCACCGCCGGCATCGGCGGAGTTGCGAGAGATGATATTGTTCTGGATCGTATCATGGCAGGTGGCGAGTCCCCCGCCGAATAGAGCGGAATTGCCGGAGATCGTATTGTTTTCGATCGTCCCTCCACACTCTGCGAGTCCGCCGCCCCAGCGGTTGGAAAGATTGTCGGAAATGGTGTTACTCTGGATCGTGAAGTCGCAATCGAACACCCCGCCGCCGTCCCCTTCGGTCGAGTTTCCGCTGATTACGTTATCTTGGATCAGGCTGTGGCACCGTCCCAGGCCCCCGCCGTTGGCGCCGCTTCCCGTCGCCGAATTTCCGGAGATGGCGTTTTCCTCAATCATGTTGTCGCAGTAAGCAAGTCCGCCGCCGCACGCGAAGTCTCCTGAAACAGAGTTGCCCGCGATCATATTATTCCTGATTGCGCCATTGCACAGCAACAGTCCGCCGCCGCTCGGGAGACTGCCTTTTCCTGTGTTCCCGGAGACCGTGTTGTTCGCGATAAGACCGTCGCAGAAGGCGATTCCGGCGCCTGACTCAGCAAGATTTTGCGTAATAATGTTGTTCCGGATGGTGGCATGCGTGCGCTCAAACCAGGTCCCACCGCAGATTCCACCGCCGCATGGTGCACTGCCGCCCCGAATTGTAAACCCGGACAGCACACAACTTTCCCCCTCCCCGCCGGTGAAGGTAACGACGGGGCCGCCTTTCTTGACGACAATCGCAGTTTGGGCAACTACGGCGGGGTCAAGCGGATCGGTGCTCGTGAGTCTGACGTTCTTGCCATGGAAAAGGATGTGCTCTTGATATGTTCCCACAGCGACAATCACGGCGTCGCCGTCGGACGCGGCGTCTATCCCGTCCTGGATTTTCTTGAAGGCTGTTTCCCACGACTGCCCGTTGCCCGATTCCGGCGCCGAGCCGTTGACATACCACGTTTCTCCCATGCCCGCCTGGCAGAGGCACCCGCACAGGGCAGCGATGATTGCGCCCAGTGTCTTTCGCATCTTGAGCTCCCCCCTCTGATTCTATGGTCGCTGCACGAGCCTGCTGAAAAGCTCGGCAGGCGTGAAAACGCTGACGACCTCTTATTGTATCAGACATCAACGACCCACGAAAGTTCGGGTGTCGTACGTCGAGCCGGGCGCGAGAACTGTCGGCGCAGGCAACCTGATTCCGGAATCATTACGCAGAACGTATTATGGGCTCGACTTTGCTCCGCTACTCATCTATGTATTCCCCGCGAGCGGAGGCTAATGTCCCGGGCCGCCGACTTCTCTCATTAGGGCAGGAAAGCCACCTTTGAGCGCCTTCCACTCGGTCTTGAAAGTGTAGGATTGCCCGGGGCCAAGCGAAACGAGAGGACTGAGAATTTCCATCTCGAGAAGACGGGGGGTCTTTTCAGGGTCGGGCTCGGCTTCGGTCAGTTTCTTTGCGGCGATATAACTGCCGGCGCCGTTAATCCAGAATTCGACAGAGCAGTCGTCGGGATATTCTTTGCCGGGGAAATACTCATATTCTTGCAGGAGAACGTAGCCGGTTGTCCCATCAACGGAAGCCAGCCACCCGCCGGGCGAGTCAATTCCCGCTTTGCCGACGAGGTAGTTGTAGTGGCCGCGAAAGAGGTTTCGCCGGTAATCCGGCATCCAGGCGAAATTGTTGGCCAGGCCATATAGAACGCAGTATTTATTCCGGAAAAGGCTTCGCGGGTTCAGGGCACAGTAGAAATCGAGCTGGTCGTTGTATCCTTCGCCATCAGGGTTTGAGGCATCAATCTGCGTCACAGACCAAATACCCCAGGAGACTTTGCGGTCGGTTACGTTGGCCATTGTGCTTTCGAGGAAGACTTTTGACTGGGCGGCTTTCAAACTTATGACGCGTGAGAATTGGATGCCGGTTCGCTCTCGATCGGGAGGGCTGGTGAGGCGGATGGAGACTTCCTTTCCCTCCGAGCGAAGGATAGCACAGGAGAAACGCCCCCCGTCCAGGATAGGGTCGCCCGGGCCCGGCCATTGGTCGGGTCCATCCCATCCCTGCGGCGCAGGCCACAGCTTGTCGCCGCCGTAGTTGTTCCATTTCCCTTCCGTGTAGGGCAACACCTTCCCGGCCAGCTTATCGTTGACGAAGAGGTAATTGTGCCCTTCGAAGGCAAACTGGACGATCCGGCCTCCGATATCGGGAACAACATACAGTTCGACGATGTCATTGGACAGTTTCAACGCCCGCCAGCCGCGGTAATTGACTTTCTCGACCTTGCACTGTGCGAGAGAGGTCCCGCTCCAAAGAAAGGTCGTCGCAGCCACGCCCAAAAGGATTAAGATTTTCTTCATTGGCGACCTCCAATCCGGTAGATGGATTTGCTTTTCCGGTTACTCTTTTTTCTGGGATATGAATCCCGCTTCAGCCCAATCCGCATGGTCGAAATCTATTCCATCGCCGGCATCATCAACGAGGAGAGTGAGTTGTTTGCCGCCTTCGATGGGGACGTCCACATAAGCCTTTCGCTCGCCGGCGGTGATAATGGGGCTTTGAAAAAGCTTTTCGCCGTCAACCAGCACAGTGAAGCGTATGCTGCCGTTGGAACCGGCGGAATTGTCCAACCCGCACACCGCCACAAAGCGGGCGAAGCGTGGCACGAGCTTGTACACGAGCTCCGAATCGGCATGGGTGCCCAATCCTCTCTCGAAAACTTCGCCCTCAACTGTGATGGGTTTGCCGGTGCAGTTCGTGTTGGTCTGGAGAGTCCCCCACCCCTGCTTAGCTTTGATCGGCTTCAGTTCGCCGAGCGCCACTTCAGGGAGAGGCGGCCTTGGGGGTGGGGTTTTGGTTCTCACCTCCACGGATTGCCGCGACGGATAGGTGCGACCTGACCAATCCACAGCCGCGATCCGGTAGCGATAAGTTGTATCCGGCTTCAATCCGGCGTCGCGATAGACCGGACGGGGCACCGTAGCGATGGGTTTCTCGTTTCGGAACACGGTGCATCCTACCGCTCCCTCCGGCACATTCTCCCACGAAAGTTCAACCTCCCGCCGACCGATAGAGGTCGGAGATAGACCGCGCGGTGGGGACAGCGCGACTTTGGCAGCAGGAGCGGGCTCGAAAGCCACCTGCCAACCTACCTCGCCCGCCTCAGACGGGAGGAAAGTGACGCTGAGCCAGGGGGTGTGGACCTCAGAGCTAACTGAGGCCTCGCCCGCAGATGCCGACAAGAAGCGGTACGCGACCGGTTCCGGAGGCATGACGATACGGAGTGTGTAAGGGTCGTCCTTCACCACGAGCGATCGCCCGAGCAGCGTTTTCGAAGCGGCATCCCACTTCACATCAACCAAGTCCACCGCTCCCTGAGTAACGTGCCGCGAGGTGGAAATCAGGAAGGGATGTTCCTTCAGGGCATGAACGGAAAGAACGCGGCATGAAGTCGGCGTCAATTCACAGCTATACGTTCCCCGGACGGGGCCGATGAAATCCTCCCGCCAATAATCGAAAAGCACGTATCGCTGCTCTGGGGAAAGCCCGATCTCCTCGAAGGTCAAGGTCGCTGTCGCGTTCTTATTTCCCCAGTTGAAGAGGCCAACCACGTCCCAGGAGGCAATTGGCTTTTGAACTTTGAGGTCCCAGATGGTGACGTGCGGCTTAGACCACATGTCGCGAGGCCAGATTTCTGCGACCGGCAGAGCGCGGCGGAGCACCTCCACCCGGTCTTGCGGCAAAGAGAACATCTGGTCGCTTCCGAGGAAAACGCCGCCGGTAAGGGCGAAGGCACTGACCCTCGCTCTGGCCTGGTCCGGGGTCAAGGGAGGACGCACGCAGGAACAGTCCGGATCGTTCACCCATGCGATATTGTGGACGTACATCCATTGAGACATCTGCCTTGTGTTCCCGAGGACATGTGCCCATCTCGGCGCTCCCACATCGCCCCCGATGCGACTGGCATTGACGATTCCAATTGCATCCGTAGGCGTCCCCCAGCAACCGTTGATAATTCTTTCCCAGCCGAACTCGTCGCGGATGACATGAAGGCCACGGCGGAGAGCCTCGGGAGCCGAGATGTCCGGGTTATGAAGCCGCCTCCCGTGCTTGGCGAAGTTCGCTTCGGCTGCCGGGAGGCCATCGAGCTTGAGGTAATCATAGCCCCATTCCTTGAGGGTCCGCGTCATTTCGCGCAAATAGGCAAGAACGCCCGGATGAGTGGGGTCAATACAATACTTCCCCTTGAACGTGCCAACGTATTTGCCGTTAGCGTCCTTGACGAACCAGTCGGGGTGCTTCTTCAGAATCTCCTCGCTGCTGAGGGCAAAAGGAGTAAGCCACAGCGCGGCTTTGAGTCCTTCTTGATGTATATGGTCGTTGAGCCATTTGAGACCGTGAGGGAACTTTTCGTTGGGTTTCGTCCAGACCTCGGTCTGCCAGCCATCGTCCATGAGGACGTACTCGAGGCCGTACGCTTTCAGATTTTCAGCCATCCAATCGGTCTCTTTCAGCATATCTTGTTCGGAGACCTTGGTGTAATAGAAATACCAGGAGCAGTAGCCAGCGATGCCTCGCGGCCAGGGCTTATGGGAGAAGGGCTTGTAGTAAGGAAGATTCCGAAATCGCTTCAGGAAATCCGGATAGCAAAGAAGCGCGTCGGAGCCGCCCCGGACAACGCAGGAAAAGTTGCGACCCGGGCCGGAAGCCCGACCGGCAGAGACCGTGACTTTCTTGCCCTGGAGCTCCACGGCGAAATCATTTTTCTTGTCAAAGAAGCCGGTGTAAAGCCCGCTCTCGGGATGGCCGATTGCGGTGGGCAGAACGTTGTCCTGGGAACCGGGAGGCAAGCTCGGGCGACAGGCGAAGGCGCCCTCGCCGGCCACAAGGGTGCAGGTAACAAGCGGCTCGACGGACTGTCCCTCGATTGCCACGGACCATCCGACTTGCTCCGGTTGGGGCTTGGCGCCCGGCGAGCGACGAGGTGACATCTCGAAAGCCACAACCATTGTGGGCAGGCTGTCGGAACGGTGGACAACCTTAACGACTCGGGCCTCGCCCCGCGGCTCCGTGATGACGCGCCTGGTGGCGTAAGCCTCATCGGCCGAGGAGATGCGTCGAGCGGCGACCGTAACGGCAGCCTCTCCTTCTCGCAGGACTGTCCCCAATCCGCGAACCGTGACCGAGAATTTGCCCTTAGAAAGGTCGTAAGCGAGTTGTAGCGAGCGGTTGTCCATAACGACATTGTTACGATTGACGCGGACGGAAACTGTGTCCGCGCCCCGCGCCGGGACGGAGCCGAAGATCGCCATCGCTAAAGCGACGGCGAGCACCGAGATCAGTTTTCTTGCTGTCATTGAGCGATTCCTTTCCTTTCACATGCTGCCAATAGTACAAAGCGCGCTACCTCGCAGCGTCGAAGCCCTCAGGAATCTTTCCGAGGGGGACGGTTGACATGGTGAGTATCGCACCGGGACCAACAAGCGCCTCCGTTACGCCGTCGCTTCGCGGCGCAGGGGCGGGACGCACCTCATTTTCTCGATAAGGATCAACGACCTCCATCTCGCGGAAAGCGACGCCGGCGCCTTCCACGCATACCCGCTGTGGGGATGTCGAGCGGTTGAGCAGAACGATAGTTATTGCTCCGCCCTGGCCGGCAAATGCCGAAGCCAGAAGGTCCCGGGCAGACGATTCGGTTCCGAGGCGTACCATCCCTTCGCGAATCCGGCGGCTGTAAGCGCCATAGACGCGGAGCTGATAGCTGGACGGCGCCGGCACGAATCCGTGCGAGTTGTCAGGGACAAAGAGCGATCGCGTCCAGCCGTAAGACGGCTGGACCACATTCAGCAGAACCCAACAGTAAAGAACCGCCGAGGCGTCGGCGATTGCAAAGTTCTTGTGATAGAGCTCGCCCATGACAAAAGCAAGCCGATATGTCGGCCACTGGTAGCGCGAGGAGTTGACACACAGTTCCGTGGATAGGAAAGGCTTGCCGGCCACGAGCTTTTTCCACTTGAGGAGCAAAGCATCGTAGCCGTCGGGATTGGTGAACGAGTTCTGGTAATCGTACATGTGGGCTGCCGCATAGTCAATTGCATCCCACGCGGCTTCGGAGCGTAGGAACGCCTGGGCCCGGTGGACCCCTTCGGCCAGGCTCCCGGCGTCGCTCATGTGAATTCTCACGGACTTGAATCCCGCGCGGTCAAGCTCTTGTCTCAGGGTAAGCGCCATCTTGTGCCACACATCGGGCGGCTGGGCTTTCTCGTTCTGGATCCCGACAATATCGGGCGGCGCGCCGCTCTTCTCCTGTGAGGCCTGGCAGTAGCGGACGACGGCGCGCGCGAAAAGCCCCGGATCGGCAACACCATGGTGGAGCTTTCCTTTACTATCTTTCCAATCGCGCTTCGCCCAAGACGGCAGTTCCCAGAACTCGAACAACACCCGGCCGCCCAAGCGGCGCAGCGTCTTCAAGTAACTGAAGTCGCTGATCTCACCATTGGGAAAATTGTCGCCGTAGTAGTGAGGTGTCGCGTCTTCGAGTCGGTCCCAATTGCGCATATCGCCATCGAGGCGTGTGCCGATGGGGTACTCCCTTTGGATCAGGAGGTTGTACTCGCAGACGATTTCCCACCAACGCCGCTTTCCCTCCTGGCTCAGCCGAGCATAAGCCATAGGAGTGGCAATTCCCCCGAATCCAAGAATTTTCTGGTGCTTGCGTTCCGGGTAAATCCTAACCACGGCTAACCTTTGCTCGGGCTTGACAAGTCTTCCTCGTGCTTTTCCCTTATCCTTTGCGAGCCGAAGTTGGTGTCGGCTCACGTCGAACAAGCAGACCTGGCGCAGAACCTCGCGGCCGTTAACGGCAACAGACAGGCCAAGACGGTGATCCAGCTTGACGGTTAGCGCCCGTAAGCGGCCTTTCCGGGTCTCTGCGGACTCAACCCAGCGTTTCTCGGGATGGCGCGAGGCTCGGACATTCCCGCCTTTGAGTTCGTTCAACCCGAAGGAATCGTAAAAACGCTGGAGGACACGGACTGCCGAGTCCTCGACCCTGACTGTGAACCCACCTCGTTCGCCCGTGAAGATCCACTCAAGCGCTCCGCCTTCAAGGTCCAGATTGTCCAGGATGAGGGTTCGCTCAAAAAGAGCGGGAAGAAACTCGTCAAAATAGACCCTCGCAGGCTCCCTTCCCCTTCCCCAGATGTGGACTTTCTCTCTGTCGGAAGCAAGATCGAAAGACTCACCCTGGCGGACGGATTGAGGTTCCCGCTTCGGGAGGTTGGCCGGCCCAATTTCTCCCGCAAGCGGCGCTGCAAAGAGCAGGCTTGTGAGTGCGAGAGCAAGCATCGGTCTTCCCTTCCATCGCCTCAACGTATTCATTGGCCAATTACAGCCCCTTGTCCAGAAACGCGCGGCAACTGCTCCTTTTTCTGGAGCCCTCGGCCCGGCAGGCGGATTTTGACTCTTTTCCGGTAGCGTGTGGCGACGTAAATCAGGCGCTTCTACGGCGACGCCAAAGGGTCCAGTCTGATCTGCTTCTCAAGCGAGCCCTTGGTGGGCAACTCGATAGTTCCTTTGCGGCCAGACCATCGTTCGAGGTGCAGCACGATGCGAGCGGGCACGGTTTGGCGCGGCGGGTTCAGTTTCAGATGGGCCGAGGAGCCGTCATCAGCGACATGCAGGTCCAGGGACATGGGCCCGAACTCCGTCAGAATCCCTCGCAGCCTGGCCACCGCCCCGGGCCGTATCCACTTGGCCGGCAGTCCCTCAAACAGGTGCAACTCGTTGCCGCGCTCCAACACAAGCAGGTGCCGGACGAGGCGGATGAACTCGGCACTGGCCCAGTTGTGAGGCATATCTCCACAGACCTGCTGTCCTTTCCCGAGAGGCATTTGTTCTTCGCGCCAGCACAACAGGGGCGAGGCGTGGTTCGCAAAGGCATACAACGTGCGCGCGGCTTTCTGCCCATCACCAATCCATAACCAGGCGTGTGCGTAAAACGAGCCGAAATAATTCCATATCCCCTCCGACAACCAGCCTGTGCCATAGACGAGTCCCTCCCGCTCGACGGACTGAAGCATGGCCATATTTCCACGGACCAGCGGGTCATCGGCGACGAACACTTTTCCGGGAAAGACCGCGTGAAGAAATGCCCATTGAGCCTTCTGAGGCGCGACGTTCTCATCGTCGCGCATGCGAATGGGCAAAAAGCAATTGCCGTGCGCGTCTGTACGCATGTCCCGCTTGGCAGCCCTACGGAAGGTAGCGTAGAAATCATTATACTTACGCTGCCACTCGTCCGCTTGGCTGTTTTTCTCCAGCCAGCGGGCTGCCTCCACGGCAGACCGCATCCCTGCGAGCGTCCAGTACACATTCGTGTACTCGGGGTACCTTCCGGCGAGTCCACCGTCGCTGAAACCCTCAGGGATCAGACCGGCGTTGGGCGCCGCAGGGTCGGCTGAGGCCATTTTTCGCATCTTCTGGATGAACGCGAACCCGCGCTCTACACTGGGCCAGACGTCCTGCAGCCAGTTTTTATCGCCTGCCAGACGGGCATGTCGAGAGACTGCCCAAAGGGCGATACCGGTCTCCTTCCAGTGTCCGTCTATCAGCATGAAGGCGCCGTCGTCACGCTGAAAACTGAGCAGGTATCGTATTCCGTTGCGAGCTTCCTCTTGCCTTCCCAGGTAGGCCACCGCCTCCATAAGGAAGGAGCCATCTACGACCCACAGACCACGGTAGCAAGTGGGGCCGACCTGAAAGGCAGGTAGCCCTTTCTTTATCTCCCGCGCCTGGTAAATGTTGCGGATGGCTGAATCTACCAGTGCCTGGACGCCCGCGTCGGGCACTTCGATGTGCTTATACGGGAGATCCACCTCCAGCCAGTATCGCTCAGCCCTTTTTAGGAAGGCTTCCGCGTCGGAAACGGTTTGCGGCACAAAAGGTGCATTTCTTCCTCTGCCGACGCCGACCGCGAGAACGCGCTGCTCGCCCGGCAGTATCCTGACTTCAGGAAATTGCAGCGTCACCTTATCTTTCGAGCGGGTAGCTTGCTCGAAAGGAGTGGCAGAAACCAGTGTGGTTTGGGCGCCGACCAGAACTCGCGTCTTCGCTTTATCTGGAGTGACAGCGAATTCACTCTCTATAGACACCGTCGGAGTGACGCTCGCCTCCATGCTCCCCGTGTTGCGCAGCCTGAGAATCAACATGTCATTCCGGGGCGGAGCGGCCGCAGACTGCTCTGTCCCGCAGTCAACGTGGAGCAGCGGAGCCCTGCTGCTGCGCCCGGCCAGCAACTCGTCCTTCGGTGGAGCCATGGTTCCTTCGAAGACCCACAGTACATTCAGGATCGCGTTGACGTCCGGCGAGCCCTCGGCAGCGGAAACTGCAACTTCGATCCATCCATCGCCGTCCTCATCTCGCGCGTCGAACGCAAACAGCACGGGCATGTTCTGCCCTTTCGCGGCGACGATGTCCACCGTCTTGCGTCTCTTGCCCTCTATCTGAAGATCGAGGAGACGTTGGCCTCCTTGTTGGTGATAACCCTCGCAGAGTCCAAGCACCACCGCGTAGCCGGCGGACCCGGCCGTTCGGAAGCGATACCGGATCGGTTGACCCCATCCAACTGCGATGTTCTTAAACGCTGGATCACATACCACCTTGGGCGACGCCCAACCGACGAGACCTGTTTCCTCACCCAGCCGTTCCACAACAGGCCGTTCCATGTTCGGAGGTTCCTTGTGTCTGAGAGAGGGAGCGACGGCAAAGGCCTCCTCCAGCAGTTCTACCTGCCCGTTGCGTTTGATTGTCCGGACGATGGGCACGCGCGGCGACAGCAGCTCCTGGCGCACCCACTCGGTTTCGCCCTGGAAGCCCGCAGTGATCTTCGTTTTGAAGTCAGCAAACCTGCCCCGGTAATCGTAGAGAAGCCCACCGTCCTTGGCGACGAGGGTTTTCTGCCAATCGTCCGGCAGGCAAATAGACGTCTGCCACCAGGGCGGGGCGTAACGAAAATCCACCGTCCAAGGGTTCGCTTCTCCCGCGAAACTTCGTTTGGCCGTGCCAACAATCGCCGTCATAATAAGCCAGCCACCGATAAATGCCATCAGATCGGCCTTCATACGCTCCGACATCATCTCGTCCTCCGAAGCCGCTACCTAACCGTTTTCCCATTCTATTCTCGGTCAAGGCATTCTTTCAAGTTGCTTCGCTGCCCACGAGAGCGCTCCCTTTGGAACCTCGGCCGCCATCTCAACAGCTTTTTTGGCCCGACTGAGGTCGTTTGCGGCAAGCACAACCCTCCTCGTGGCCTCACCTTCCAGCCTTAGGAACGTTTCCGTCCCGGCAGGGGCGCGGCAGCCATGGATGAATACGTCTTTAACCTGACTCAATCGGACCATCGGGCTCCCGTCTTCTGCGCACTGGGCATCGAGTCCTTCAATTTCCATCTCTTCTACACCCTCGCAGGCGAGTGCGGGACGTAGATCTGGCTTAACACATCTCAGTTGCACGTTCCTGAGCTTCAACCCGCGAACATGACGGCAATAGAAACCGTAGGCGGGAAGCGTACCGAACATCGTGCATTCGGGATAAGCTGAGGGCTTTTCATCAACCACCCTCTTGGCTTCGTCTTTGTTTCCTCCGCCCGGAACCGAGATTCTTATGTTGCTCAGCGTGACGTTTTCGATCCGGTGGTCCGGCAAACCACTGATTACACACCCCAGCTTCGACGAGCTGGACGCTTCGATATTGCTTATCGTGACATTGCGGAAGACACCGGTCGGCGGTTTTTCCATACCCTCCTTGAATGGGCGACCTCGATCTCCCAATCGCAGAAATATCGGTGATCTTACGTTTTTCATGGTTATGCCGGAGACGACGACTTTATCAAGCGTGCCGCCGTCAACGATTTCGAGAGCGATCCCCGCAAGGTTCGTGTCGTAAAGCGAGCACCCCGTGACAACGACGTTCTTGAAGCCACCGTTGGATTCGGTTCCAAACTTTATACCATTACATAGGCTACTCAAAACGCAATTTGTGATAGATATGTTTTCGGACGCCCTCGCTGCCGTGCTTTTCAGAACAATAGCATCGTCGCCCGACCAGATGTTGCAGTCCGAAATGCGGACTCTGCGGCAACAGTCAATGTCTATGCCGTCGTTGTTGTGGTTGCAGCGGCTCCTCACCGTGATTCCTTGGACATGCACATCGTCACATGCAAGGTAGTGCAGTACCCACATGGGGGAGTTTTTCAGGGTAACGTCCTTGACCGTGGCGTTCCGGCAGGTAACAAGCCGAATCAGATTTGGCCGAACCTTGTAGGGGCCTTTGAATGATGCTCCCTGCCCGTCAATGACGCCTCCGCCCACGATGGCAACATTGCTCAAGCTTTCCCCGTAAATCAGGCTTTTGTTCGCATAATTGTCAGTGTAGGATCGGAACGCCGGAGCGGTTGGAGGATAGTCGTTCAACTCTTTGCTTCCCAGCAGGGTACAGCCCGACGCAAGATGAAGCGTCACATTGCTGTGCAGATAAAGGGTTCCGGATAGAAAAGAGCCAGCCGGGAAGAACACCGTTCCTCCTCCGTTATCGGCGCATACGTCAATAGCCTTTTGGATGGCCTTGGTATTCAGCGTCTCACCACTTCCTACCGCGCCGAAGTCGCATACGTTGTATGCCACTGAGGTAGAAACCGCTGTGGAAGCGTCGGTCGCCGGCATGGCGAGAATAATGAACGCCGCGAGTATAAGCCAAAGGACGAGTTTCCCACCGCTATGTAATTTCCTCACGGTCGTTTCTCCCTGTGCGTTTTGGAGTTTGCTTTCCGCCCGGATAGGACAGACTGAAACATGATACTTTCAGCGCGACACACGAGCGCCCGTAATCTGAGGGGAACCGTTTCGCACACCCACACTCGACCTATACCGAGTCGAGACTGCCAACAATAGTTGACAATGTCAATCGTTTTGCGAATGTTGCAATGAAGACGCTTTCTCTTGTGCGGTGTCCTTTTCATGGTGAATGGAACTATAGAATCCGCCCTTCTCCATAGGTTGAATTGTTTAGGTTATTATGCGTGGACGCCTTACCTTCTCAACTGGAGGGATGAAATGAGAAGTCTGCGACGAGCTGCACAGGTAGTTGTAACGACAGCCGTCCTTGTTTTGATCGGCGGATTAGCGGCCGCACAGGAGACTGTTCCCATGCTGGTCAACTATCAAGGAAAGTTGGGGTAAAGCGAAAGCTTTTTTGACCTTTCGCAAAAACAGGATTCCGAGAATCCTGTCCATCGTGTTATCATGTCAAAAAAAGAATGCGTCCCCGAACTTATGAATCGGGGCACTGAGTTCCTGATAACACCGCTGTCCGGCTTGATTGAGATGCAGCATTAGTTGGTTGTGGGAGTAATGAAGGCAGCTTACCTCGTCGCCAAACGAAGATTTGAGATCCGCGAGGTCCCCGAGCCGAAAATGCAGAACGATAGTGACGTTCTCCTCAACGTTCGCGCTTCGGGAGTCTGCGGCTCCGACCTTCACAATTACAAGGAGGGCAAAACCGGGTGCCTCGAGGTCGAGTTTCCGATGATCCTCGGGCATGAGTGTTCTGCGGTCGTGGAAAAGGTCGGCAGTGCGGTGACAAAAGTCAAGCCTGGAGACCGGGTCGCAATCGAGCCTGCGGTATCGTGCGGACAATGCGAGGAGTGCCTCAAGGGGAGGCAAAATCTCTGCGAGAACATTCGGTTCCTCTCCCTTCCCGGTGACCTTGAGGGATGTCTCAAAGAGCGCATGGTCATGCCTGAGACCAACGTCATCCCACTTCCCGACGATTTTACCTTCGAGGACGGCGTGATGCTGGAGCCTCTCTCGATATGCGCACACGCGGGCACACTCGCCGAGCTCAAGCCGGGCGATAGCGTCGCCATTCTCGGCTCGGGTCCCATTGGTCTTCTGACCCTGGAAGTCGCCAATGTCTCAGGAGCCGTGCTGTCCTTTGCGACCGACATCGTCAAGGAGCGAGCGGAAATGGCCGCCAGCCTCGGCGCGACGTATTCCTTTGACCCCAACGAGACGGATGTCGTGCGAGAAATCCTCGAAGCCACCGATGGCAGGGGAGTGGATGTAGCGTTCGAGTGCGCCGGAGAACAGGACACTGTCAATCAAGGGCTGGAGATTCTTCGACCGGGAGGTAGATTCCTCCTCCTCGGAATCCCCGGAGGCGCCCCCCAATACTCCTTCGACACCGACATGATGCGCCGCAAGGAATTGACCATCGTTTTCGTCCGAAGGCAGGTTCATTGCTTCGAAAAAGCAATCAATCTTGTGAAAGCGGCGAGAATTGATGTTCGCACGCCTGTCACCCACCGCTTCCCTCTGGAAAAGACGAACGACGCCTACGAGCTGGTCTCGACCTACAGGGACGGCGTGGTGAAAGCGATAATCAACTTCTAACCTGCTGGGCAGGAATCCCGTCTATCCTGTTATCTTGTCGAAACAGATAGGTCACTGAGCTCATCAACCACAGCACCAAGACAATGACAACGGACGCAAAAAACCTTTTCCTGACGGGTCCGCCGGGCATCGGCAAGACCACAGTTATCCAGAAGGCGATTCAGAAACTCTCCCTCTCTGCCACAGGCTTCTACACGCGAGAAGAACGGGAAGGCGGACGCAGAGTCGGCTTTTCAATCATCACCCTCGACGGGAAAAAGGGAATCCTCGCCCACGTGCGCGCCAGGGGAAAGTTCAGAGTGGGACGATATACAGTGGAAGTCGAGGACATCGAGCGGGTGGCTCTGCCGGCGCTGACTCCGAAATCGCCGTCCGAGATAATCGTCATAGACGAGGTGGGGAAAATGGAGTGTTTCTCGGAAGCATTCCGCGAGGCTTTGCTCGCAGCCCTCGACGCTCCAAATACCGTCCTGGGCACCATCGCCGCGAGAGGCACGAATTTCATTGAGAGCATCAAGAGGCGGAAGGACGTGGCTATCGTTCAGGTCAATCACCATAACAGAGACGAGCTGCCGGGGAAATTGACGGCCATGCTGCGGTAGAAAAAGATGGTCGTGCGCCACGGGCTTGCCAATCCCCGCCGGAAGGACATTCTCACAGCGATGCGATTAGCCGCTCGGCAATCTGAATGGCGTTCAGGGCAGCGCCCTTCCTGAGATTATCGCTCACCACCCACATATCTATGCCGTGCGGGCAGGAGATGTCCTCGCGGATTCGTCCCACGAACACTTCGTCTCTTCCGGCGGCTTCGGTAGCGAGCGGATAGAGTTGATTGCCGATGTCGTCAACGACCTCGACCCCCTCGGCAGTGGAAAGCAGCTCCCGCACCTCCTCGGCGGTAATCTTCTTCTCGGTCTCGACGTTCACCGCTTCGCTATGACTCCTATCGGTAGGAATCCGCACGCACGTGGCACTGACCATTATGGAATCGTCGTGAAACATCTTGCGGGTCTCGTTGACCATTTTCATTTCCTCGTGCGTGTAGGCGTTTTCCGCGAAGGCGTCGGACTGAGGTATTTGCGGTAAGGCGTTGAATGCTATCTGATGCGGGAAGACCGACCTCTCATAGCTCCTGCCGTCGAGGATGGCTCGCGTCTCCTGATACATTTCATCTATTGCGCGGGTGCCCGCACCGGAAACGCTCTGAAACGTCGTCACGACTATCCGCTTGACCCGGGCAACGTCGTGGATGGGCTTGAGGGCAACGACCATCTGAATCGTGGAGCAATTCGGGTTAGCGATAATCCCCTTGTGCCAGGCGATGTCTTCGGGATTAACCTCCGGCACCACCAGAGGCACTTCCGGGTCCATTCGGAAAGCGCTGGTATTGTCCACGACTACGGCCTCTTTCGCGGCAATCGGAGCAAACTGCTTGCTTCGGCCCCCACCCGCACTGAACAGCGCGATGTCTATCCCGTGGAAGGAGTCCTCTCCGAGCACCTCCACATCAACCTCCTCACCGCGAAACTTCAGCTTCCTCCCCGGAACCCGAGCCGACGCGAGCAACCTGATTCGGTCAATCGGAAACTTCCGCTCCTCCAAAATAGAAATCATCTCCGCACCGACGGCGCCGGTGGCTCCGACAACAGCGACATTATATTTCTCGCTTTTCTTTAGCATTGTGTACCGGAACTCCTATGTTTTCTTATGGTGTACTTTGATGGACTTCTCGCCTTTCGCTGCGATGATCCTCCTTCAGCGACTGCGTTTAGCGCAGTAAACCCCCTTATCAAAGAACCATCGAGGGTTCGCCGCATCGAGCGGCAGGGTGGTTACGACTTCGACGTGATGTTGAGGTTTTTCTTGAACTCTTCCTCGAAAGGCGTGAACTTGAAGCCGCTGCCCCGCTTGGGCGGCTTGCTTGCCTGCTTCGGCTTGCTTTTCTTGCGAGAAAGCTGCCTTTTGGCCAGTTTTATGGACAGGTCAATCTTGCCATCCTCGCTTATGGCGACCACTTTCGCCTTGATGTTATCCCCCACCTTCAAATGCTGTTGGATCTTCGTGACGTACGAATCATCAATCTGCGAGATATGGACCAGCCCCTTCCTTCCATCGGGCAGCTTCACGAAGGCTCCGAAGGGGGCGATTCGCTTCACCGTCACCTCGACGATATCGCCTCTCTTGATCGCCTCCTCCTTCTTCGCCTCGCCTTGCTCTTCCGAGGGTACCTTTTCCAAGTTATCTCTCCCTGGACTTTCCCTCTTCCGGGGGCTGGAAACGCACGATGACTTCGTCCGGCCTCGCAAGATGGAGGTGTCGGCGAGCCGCCCGCTCAATCCCCTCCGAAGTCTTCATGCCTGCGATCTCTTTCTTCAGCGCTTGGTTCCCCGCTTTCTTCTCCCGCTGGACACGCTCCAGCTTCGCTATCCGCGCGCGCACGCTCTGCAGGTCCCGGAAACCCGGCACAAGAAGATAGACGCACGCCCCGGTGACCGCAATCAAACTCGCCGGATAGTAAAACTTCGTCAGCTTACTTCGCTTCTTCTTCTTTTTTCTCATATAGTCCCGCCATAGACCGCGATGTCGCCGAGCATCTCCTCGATGCGTAAGAGCTGATTGTACTTGGCCACGCGGTCTGTCCGGCAAACCGAACCCGTCTTGATCTGTCCGGAGCTGGTGGCGACGGCGAGGTCCGCGATGGTGGTGTCCTCCGTCTCCCCTGAACGATGGCTGATAACGTACGTATAACCAGCCTTCTTGGCCATCTCTATGGTGTTGAGCGTCTCCGTGAGCGTCCCAATCTGATTCACTTTGATGAGGATGGAGTTTGCCACGCCCATCTCGATCCCCTTTTTCAGCCTCTCAGTGTTGGTGACAAACAGATCGTCGCCCACAATCTGGAGCTTCTCTCCGCACCGCTCGGTCAGCTTTTTCCACCCTTCCCAGTCGTCCTCGGCGAGACCGTCCTCGATGGAGATGATGGGATATTTCTCGGCAAGAGCGGCGTAGAACTCCACCATCTCCTCCGGCGTGTACTCCTTTTTCTCCTCCGCAAGAAGACGATACTTGCCTTCTTCGAAAAACGTGCTCGCCGCGGGATCGAGAGCGATGAAAACGTGCTCCCCCGCCCCGTAGCCCGCCTTACCAATCGCTTCCACAATGAGATCGAGCGCTTCGGAATTCGATTTCAGGTTCGGCGCGAAACCTCCCTCGTCTCCCACAGATGTGCTATAGCTTTTCTCCTTGAGAACTTTTTTCAGAGTGTGGAATATCTCCGCGCCCATCCTCAGCGCCTCCCGAAAACAAGACGCTCCCTTGGGCACTATCATGAACTCCTGCAGGTCAACATTGTTATCGGCGTGGCTGCCTCCATTGAGGATATTCATCATCGGCACGGGCAAGACCTTCGCGTTCACTCCTCCGACGTACCTGTAAAGAGGCATCCCTATTTCCTCGGCGGATGCTTTAGCCGCCGCCAGAGAAACGCCCAGAATCGCGTTCGCACCCAGGTTCGATTTGTTCGGCGTCCCGTCGAGTGAAATCAAAACCTCGTCAAGCTCCGCCTGATTCGCCGCGTCCATGTCCTCGATCGCCGGAGCGATGACTTCGTTTACATTCTGCACCGCCTTGGTGACGCCCTTGCCGAGATACCTGTCGGGATTGCCGTCCCGCAGCTCTACCGCCTCGTGCTCACCGGTTGAGGCGCCGGACGGAACCGCCGCCCTCCCCACCACGCCGGAAGATAGCTCCACCTCCACCTCGACAGTGGGGTTACCTCGCGAATCCAGAATCTCTCTTGCTGCTGTGTCAATAATTGCCGTCATGTTTTATCCTCAGAAATAGTGATGGTCCTCAGGTCTTCAGCGATGATATGAATAATCCGGGGACTAACCCGGGAAAATCTCAACTCCACAGGGAAGAATCTTGAGCAGTGAAGTGTTTTGCACTATAAGCGTCTCACCTTCAAAAATCAAGAAAAAAATTCCTCGGTTCCTATGGTCTCAGTCTCGGGTGGATACCGCGCCAAGGCGGGGGAAGGAAAAAGGAAAGAGAAGGGTAACGCAAAGGCGCAGGGAGGAGGATGAAAAAGACTCCGTCGTCGCCTGCCGTGGCATTGGCATTTTGTCCATGATTCCCACGGGTCCCGCCTCTGGCGGGATGTCACATGGGAGACGGCCGTTCTTTTCGCCCTGAAGGGTACAGCCTCAGCCGGCGCCGAAAAACCCTGGTGTTGATGTTTCGCATGGCTCTTGCCCCAAAGTCCCGCTGTCTCACCCGTAACTGAGGGATTAGCTTGGTTCCTAATTCCTGATCTATGAAAGCAAGGCGTCAAGTGATTCTTCTCGATCTGTTATGCGACCATTCTGTGCCCTCCAGGTTAACGGCTGCGGTATCGGCGGGTCGGCTGTGTATCTTCCGGTTTCCTTCACTCATCTATTCGAGGTCTTACGCCTCAGGTCATCGTGCTGGAAGGGGCGCCACACACACTTACATGAGCTCTAAGGTCACAGGGGGTGTGGCCGTATTTCCGTGGCAAGTTATGGATGAATCCCTTGTTCGAGAAGCCGGCTGTCACGAGAAGAATCTCGTATCCGCTACCACCGACTAAAGCCGGTGGCTAACTGCGGCGCCCGCCGAGGGCGGGCGAGGGCGGGCGAAAAGGAGGCCGTGACCCTTTCCGCTCTATGATAGAGGGACAGAGGGCACAGATCCACCGCGTCAACGTGCGACGGGAGAGGTTCAAAACGAGGCGTGAGGACACGCCACGGAGAGGCGGCCGCACCCGTCACAGGGGTTACCGGGGCCGCCACCTACATGATGGGGAGTTCTGGAATACTCAGCCCCTTGTTGAGTCAGGCAACAACTACTTGTTCTTCGGGTTCCTTCATTTGACTCCAGCAGTACTTCTTGCGGTAAGCCCCCTCTTCTCTGCGCCTCTGCGTTACCTCCTCTTCCCTTCTTCCCTCGCGCAACTCGGTATCCACTTGAGACCGAGGCTTTACCGGCAGGACACAGTTTGTCGGTAAAATTCTCAGGAAACGTGGTAGAATTGTTGTGGATTTCGAAAGCTTCGAACTCGAACGGCTCGGTTGGGAGAGCTATTATGACACATAGAGACATAAACATGGATTCCAATTCGAGCGGAGCTCGGTTGAACCGCCGCGATTTTCTGGGGCTGCTGGCTGGTGGTGCGGCAACTCTCGCGATGCCGGATTGCTTGCTTGGCGCACCAGCTTCGGCAGCGCGCAAGAGGCCGAACTTCGTCGTCATCTTCACCGATGACCAGGGCTACCAGGATGCCGGATGTTTCGGCTCGCCGCTCATCAAGACGCCGCATTTGGACAAGATGGCCGCGGAGGGGATGAAGCTTACGGACTTCTATGTCGCAGCTTCCGTGTGTACGCCATCGCGCGCTGCGCTTTTGACCGGGTGCTATGCACAGCGTGTCAGCCTGCCGAACGTCCTTTTTCCGAACTCGAAGATAGGCATCAACGCCGACGAGGTCACGCTTGCGGAGCTGCTGAAGACCTGTGGCTATGCCACAGTCTGCATCGGCAAATGGCACCTGGGACATCTGCCGCCGTTCCTGCCAACTCGCCACGGCTTCGACCATTATTTCGGCATTCCGTACAGCAATGACATGCGCCCTACGCCGCTGATGCGCGACGAGAAGGTCATCGAGGAGCCAGCCAATCAGGCGACGTTGACTGAGCGCTACACCGAGGAAGCAATCAAGTTCATCATCGAGAATAAGGATCGCCCCTTTTTCCTCTACCTGCCCCACACTATGCCGCACGTGCCGCTGCACGTTTCCGAGCGTTTCAAAGGAAAATCGAAACGCGGGCTTTACGGCGACGTTATCGAGTGCATTGACTGGAGCACGGGGCAGATTCTGGAGACAATTAGGCGCCTCGGTCTCGACAGGAATACGCTGGTGATTTTCACCTCCGACAATGGGCCGTGGCTCAGCAAAGGGAAAAACGGCGGCTCGGCTCTTCCTCTGCGAGGCGGGAAGTTCACGACCTACGAAGGCGGTATGCGTGTGCCGTGCATCGTGCGTTGGCCGGGCAAAATCCCCGCCGGGAGCGTCTGCTCCGAAATGGCCGCGAGCATGGACCTTTTCCCCACCTTTGCCAAGCTTTCCGGCGCGAGGATGCTGACCGACCGCATCATTGATGGCAAGGACATCCGGCCGCTGTTGAGCGGCGTCAAAGGCGCCAAAACTCCGCACGAGGCTTTCTTTTATTACCGAGGCTACAATCTGGAGGCGGTTCGCTCCGGGAAATGGAAGCTCATCCTCGAGCGGAGCCAGCGGAAGAAGAACCAGCCCGCGCGAAAGATTCCTGAGACGCTTTACGACCTGCGCGCCGACATCGGCGAAACGAAGGATGTATCGGCTGAATACCCGCAGGTTGTCGAACGCCTCAACGAGCTGGCGGAGCGATGCCGCAAGGACCTCGGCGATGCAAGACAAAATCGCCCCGGCAGAAACCGTCGGCCCGCAGGAAAGGTGTAGCCAGCCTGACGAGACACGAGGGGGTTCGTCGGCAATTAGGTCGGGGGACGGGTACATGGAGTTGAGCTGATAGGAAATCCGGTGGGTTCTGACGCGATTGTGACGTTAGCTCGCCGCTGGAGCTGACAAGGGCCAAGGGGGCCCATAATGACTGCGAGCGAAGGGAATGGTTCAGTTACGAAGGGGCAATGAAGCGATGAAAACTTTGACGGGATGCCTGTGGTGGTTCGTCATGCTGATTTCCATCGGGGGATGCCGTAACCAAAAAGGGGAAGAGGTAGCGTTCCCGGATCCCAAGCTTGAGTCTGCTGTCAGGAGTTGGATCGGATGGCATGAGGGTCCGATTTTCGAGTCCGACCTGAAGCAGCTAGCGTGGTTCGTTCCCCTTGAGAGCACCATCAGGGACCTAAGCGGCATCGAGCATTGCACAAATCTGGAACGGCTGGTGTTAAGGGGAAAGCATATAGAGGACATAAGCCCCGTGGCCAAGCTGAGTAGGCTGCGGGAGCTGTGGCTGGAGTGCCTCCAGCTAAGCGACATAAGCCCCCTGAGTGAACTCATCAACCTCCGGGGCCTACGGGTGCAGCAGGACCATAACCTGAGGGACATAGGGCCTGTGCGATCTCTGGTCAACCTGCGCACGCTCTATCTGGGGTGCAACCGCGTAACCGACGCAGGCCCTATCAGCGGTCTCACGAACCTCGAGGAGCTGTATTTTGGGGGAAACGAAATAAGCAACGTCCACCCTTTGAGCGCACTGACTAACCTGCGTGTGCTTTCCTTGTCGGGCAACCCGATAGGCGAGGTAACGGATCTCAGGGGTCTGACCAAGCTCCAAACCCTGTACCTCCTTGATGTGCAGATCAGCGACATCAGCGCCGTCGGCGAGATGAGTAAACTTCGCGAGCTATGGCTGGCAGACAACCAGATAAGCGATGTAAGAACCTTAGCTATGCTGGCAGACCTGAGGCTTCTCTACCTTGACAACAACCGAATAAAGGACGTCTCTCCGCTTCAAAGCCTGCGGAGGATTGGGGATGGGGAATTGTCCGTTCGGGAACGGGAGGGAGTGCGCGTTCACCTTGGCCTCTCAAACAACCAGATATCAGACATAAGCCCTATTGTCAGCAATCCAGGCATCGGGAAGAGAGATGTAGTTGACCTGAGACGGAATCCGCTAAGCGACGACTCCATCAACAACCTCATTCCACAACTCCGGAAAAGAGGGGTGAAAGTCCTTTACGATAAGCCAGAACGAAAGGAAGGACAGTAAAAGCTTCGCCCGGCATTATGCGAAATAATTCAAAACCCTGCGATAATTGATTTTCGGTCGCTTGGATGCGGAGGGATAAGAATGAAAAATATGAACCGACGCGAGTTTCTCACGACAGCGGGGCACAGTGTGCTGGGCGCTGTCGGCAGCGCATGTTTGTTGCGTTTCGGGAGCGCCTGGGCCAAGCTTTCCGGCGAACGGAAGCCCAACTTCGTCTTCATTCTCATTGACGATTTGGGGTGGAGAGACCTGACTTGTTACGGCAGTAAGTTCTACGAGACGCCCAACACCGACAGGCTCGCCAGGCAGGGAATGAAGTTCAGCAATGCTTACGCGGCGTGTCCCGTTTGCTCTCCGACACGGGCGAGCATCATGACCGGCAAATATCCCGCACGCCTTCACCTGACAGATTGGATTCCGGGACACAAGCGCCCCCGGGCGAAGCTCCGCGTTCCCAAATTCAACCAGCACCTTCCTCTGGACGAAGTGACCATTGCCGAGGCGCTGAAGCCCGCCGGTTACGTTTCTGCCAGCTTCGGCAAGTGGCATCTCGGCGGCAAGGGCTTCTATCCGGAGAATCAGGGCTTCGACCTCAATTTCGGCGGCGACCACAGAGGGCAGCCCCCGAGCTACTTCTATCCATATAGAATCCCGAATATCCCGACAGGGAAGAGAGGAGAATACCTCACAGACCGCCTCACCGAGGAAGCGGAGCATTTCATGGAGAAGAACAAGGACAAGCCGTTTTTCATTTATTTGACCCACTATGCGGTGCACACGCCGCTTCAAGCGAAATCGGAGATGGTCGCGAAGTACAAAGCGAAAGTGAGGCCGGGCGATGCCCAAAACAACCCGACCTATGCAGCCATGATTCAAAGCGTGGATGACAGCGTTGGCCGGGTCATGCGGAAGCTCGACGACCTCGGAATCGCCGACCGCACCGTCGTCATTTTCATGTCCGACAATGGGGGGCTGGCATGGGTCACCTCCAACGCGCCTCTCAGGGCAGGCAAGGGAACGATGTACGAGGGCGGCATCCGCGAGCCGATGATCGTCCGGTGGCCGGGAGTGGTCAAACCGGGCAGCATTTGCGATGCTATGGTCACCAGCGTGGACTTTTTTCCAACCATCCTCGCAATCGCGGGCGTCAAGGACGTTCCCGCAAAGGACATTGATGGCGTAAGCCTCGTGCCCCTCCTCCGGCAGAGCGGCCGGCTGCGGCGCGACGCAATTTACTGGCATTACCCACACTACCATCCTGGCGGGGCGACTCCCTGCGGGGCTATTCGTCGCGGCGACTACAAGTTGATAGAGTTTTTTGAGGACGGCCGCCTCGAGCTTTACAACCTCAAGGAGGATGTTGGCGAACGCACCGACCTCGCCGCCGCTATGCCGCAAAAGGCTGCCGAGCTGCGCAAGAAGCTGGCTAACTGGCGCCGGGCGGTCAAGGCTCAGATGCCGACGCCGAATCCCGACTACGACCCGGCAAGGGCAGGTCAGCGTCCGGCGAGAACACAGAAGAAGCCAAAACAATGAGCAGATGCGTGCCCTCGCGGGCCGTGGGTGCTGTAAGCGGCACGTATCGCCACTACACGCTCGCCGGAGAGACATTGAGTCGCACGAAGCGCAGGTGGAGCCCAACCTGCCCTGAGAATTTGCGCCACGTCCTTTTCTCAACCCGAACATGAATGTTTTGCTCTTGAAAAACGTCGAAAAAAGAGGAAAATAATAAGGATGGTGCGCGCGAGTGCACTGCGATGACTCGATAAGTCAGATGTCTGGCCGGCGGCAGGTCGTCAACCGCCGCGGGGCTGAAAAGGGAGGATGGAAATGAAGATGTTAAGACTTGCTGTTTTGGCGGTGGTGTTCACTGGCGTAGCGCTTTTGCTTCAAGGGTGTTACGAAGAGCAGCGGGTTGTCGTGATGCGAGGAGAGCTTGTGCCGATGACCCAGCAAGACGTCGTCGCTATGGTCAAAGACGGGGCGCCGAACTCGGAGGTGATTCGTGAGATTCGGGAATCGGGAACGCTCTTTCGGCTCTCGGCGAGTGACGTTGAGAATCTGAAAAAGGAAGGCGTCCAAGGGGAAGTGATTGACTACATGCTCTCGACGCGAGAGGCCCCGCCTGCCGTAGCGAGAAGGCGGGTAATCGTGCGTACGCGGCCCGTGGTCGTTTACGACCCCTGGTGGGACTGGGATTACGGTTATTGGCCCGGCTATCACTACTACCCGGCGGGCATCGGCCTGAGCTTCAGCTACCACCACTACAGCGGTCCCAGGCACTATTACCGGCGTGGTGTCCATGTTCGGCGCTGGCGATAGCCGTTGGATTGACTCGCTTCTGGGAATGCCCCGCCGGGCCACGCCGTTGAGTGCCTTCCCGCTCTCGCAGAGGTCAGAACGGACTCCTTGCCGACAACCCGCCCCGTGCGCATGGCTTCCCTCCTACTTGGCAAAGAACTTGGCTCCCGTGGCAGCATGGGGTGCATATCTCCGGCAAAGAAATTGCCTGTCACGAGGCTGAAGCGGCTCTCGGCCAAGGAATTCGGCAAGTCGGTAAGGGGGATGAAAAAGCATCGGGAGGTCCTGTAGATGAAGTGCCGGAACCACCCGGACGTCGAGGCTATCTGGTGCTGCGTGGCCTGTGGGCGGGCGTTCTGTGAAAGGTGCGTCAAGATGTTCGCCGCCCGCGGACCTTCCATTGCCACGTGCCCCATATGCGGCGAGAGGTGCGAGGACATCACGCAGACCGAGGAGGCCATAGTCGGTCGCGAACCTTCTTTTTGGGATAGGCTTCCGGCGATCTTCACCTATCCCCTTCGGAAACACGGCCCCTTCATATTGGTCGGCGGCGCCATTTTCTTCGCCATCGTGGACTTGGCAGCGCGCCTACCCGTTTTGAAAATCATTTGCTGGCTGTTCTTCGGTGGATTCCTTTGCAGGTATTTCCTCTCCATCGTTCAGGAATCTGCTGAAGGCAGCACCTCACCTCCCACCTGGCCCGAAATGGACCCCTCAACCTTCCTCGGCGACAACGTTAATGCCCTCGTCCGGTTCCTGGCCCCCGCCGTCGTGAGTTATCTCCCCGCAGTAGCTTACTTCGCCTTCGGACCGCAAGCGTTTGACGGCGCCTTCGTCCTCCTCGTTGTTATTGGTTCGGTTTACTACCCCATGAGCCTGACCGCCGTCGCTTTTTTCCAGCGCGCCTCGGCGGTGAGCTCGCTCCCCCTCATCCGTTCCATATCCCGCGCCCGAATTAACTACCTTGCAACATGCATCCTCTTCATGCTGGTTCTCTTTGCTCTGGATTGTGCCCGTGACGTGGACCGCATCATCCATGTATTCGTTCTCAGCTTGCTCGTGCGCTGGTTCGTCCTCCTGTACCTTTGGATGATGGCCATGCATCTGCTCGGCATGTTCTACCACACAAACCGCCACAAGTTGCAGTGGAGGTAGCGGACACCTACTCCCTTCCTGTACATCCGTGCATAAGCGCGGACCTCGCGTGCGACCGGCCTCGCGGGGCGGGGGAAACAGCGCTATCCCAAAATGTCGGCTGCCTCAGTTCGCTGCCGCCGCACAAAAGAGCGGTTCGGCTGCGCCAGCGTGATATTTCACGCGGGTGAAGGCGGAATGCCCCTCGTTCGATGTGGCTCGGAGAGCCGCAATCTGGACCTCCGCGCGCTCGGCTACCGGGGGCCCTTGCAAGGGTCATTTCACGCAAGCGTTTTTTGACCAGCGGAGACAAGAAGCTGCGGCTGTGAAAAACGATTCATTGGCGGGAAAAATAGTAAAAGCGGGGGCTTGGGGCCTTAGTGCCAGTATCTATGTGGGGGTCCCATTGTTTTTTTTCCAATGCTTTTACTGGCAGGAGTGGGCCTTTACGGCCCCCGCCGTGACGTAGGTTAGCAATTCTTATGCCAAGAAATCGAGACACCCTCCCGGCGGCGCCGGACAAATTTCTTCCTGCGATGGCTCTCGCATGATAAAATCAGAGAAATGAAACGAGATTACACCGTCCCTCAACATCTCCTCACGGAAGCCCAGAACCCGCAAACAGCGAAAATAGACACGCTTCCGACGACGAGGGTCCTTCGCCTCATCAACCGAGAAGACGCGGAGGTCGCTGGCTGTGTGAGAAAGGCGATTCCCCAAATAGCCCGTGCCGTGGCTCTCGTCGCACAAGCTTTTAGAGAAGGAGGGGGATTATTTTACGTGGGGGCGGGCACAAGCGGGCGGCTCGGTGTGCTCGATGCTGCGGAATGTCCCCCAACCTTCGGCACGAAGCCCAGCACCGTTCAGGGAATCATTGCCGGGGGGAGAAAAGCTGTCTTCAGGGCTGTCGAGGGCGCGGAGGACGGGGACGGTTCGGCGGAAATTCTATCTCGAGGGCTAACAAGGAGGGACGTCGTCTTCGGCATAGCCGCCTGCGGGCAGACGCGATTCGTTCGCACGGCTCTGGAGGCAGCGAGAAAAAGTGGGTGCAAAACTGTGTTTCTCAGCTCAAATCCGCCGAGGAAAGGCGATCCCGCCGTTGACGTGAGAATTAGCGTTGTGGTTGGGCCGGAGGTTCTTACCGGCTCGACGAGAATGAAAGCTGCCACGGCAGCGAAAATGGTCCTCAACATGGTCACCACCGCCGCCATGATCAAGATAGGGAAAACCTACGGCAACCTCATGGTGGACCTCACCCCCAGAAGCCAAAAGCTTCGCCGAAGGGCAATCAGAATCGTAGCCCACCTCTCCGGAATTCGGAGAGAAGAAGCGGAGAGCTATCTGAAAATGGCGAAAGGTAACGTCAAGGTCGCAACGGTGATGGCAAGGCGGGGCGTCGGATATAGGAAAGCCCTCCGATTGCTCAAGGAAAGCCAGGGCTTTCTCAGGGGGGCCCTGGGCGAGGAGCAAAAAGCTGCTACCAGAAAGCAAACCGGGCAGTGAGTGGAAAAAAGGGTGCTGCTGTATTTCCGTGGCAAGTTATGGATGAATCCCTTGTTCGAGAAGCCCGGCTAAAGGCCGGCACAACCAGCGGAATGACGACAGCGATGTAATTGAAGGAAGCCCGCCGGATATGCCGCGATTTCGCAGCCGCATCCTGGAAAAACCGTATGGACTCAGTCTCGGGCGGATACCCCGCCTTGGCGGTGGAGAGAAAAAGGGAAGAGAAGAGTAACGCAAAGGCGCAGGGTCGCAGAGAGGAGAATGAGAAGGACGCCATCATCGTCCGCCGTGGCATGGGCATCTTGCCCATGATCCCGACGGGCGGGACGCCCCGTGCCACGTGGGGGATGGCTTTTTTTGCCGTGAAGGGTACAGCCCGAGCCCGTCGAGGGCGCGGGAGCCCCTCGATATCCCCCGCGGAACGCGGGGCGGGGCAGGACGCCGGCGATACGTGTGCCTCTCTGCGTGCTCTGCGCACTCTGCGGTTCCACCCTCAGCCGCCGGTAACTGAGGCATTACGAAAAAGCAGCTATTGATTTTTGCCGCCATTGGGAGTATAAAGAGTATAGATGATCACCGGGTAGTCACTCCAAAAAATGGAGATTGCCCCGTTATCGTCTAAAGTATAAAGTCAAACTTCCAGCGGGGGCTTTTAGTTCAAATTTGCCCGGGCGCTGGACAAAAAAGTAAGCCTCTGTTGGGCGGGGCGGAAGGGAGTCGCGGCCGCCCACGGCGCCGGCGGAAATGTGAGAGACGAGTTGGCAAGAAACACCTGGGGGCAAAAACTCGAAAGAATCATCACCGGCTTTTTGCCGATAGCCCCGAATCGAGTGGGAAAATGCCTCAACTGCGGCGCATGCTGCAAGCTGATGATCCGCTGCCCGTTTTTTGCCTACGACAAGAAAACCTCAAAGGGGCGTTGCCGAATATATCCGCTGCGGCCGCCTGCGTGCCGCAAGTACCCTCGCGTGCGGGCCGAGCAGGTGTGCTTGCCGTGCGGGTATCGCTTCCTTTAGGTGGCAAGCTCCTTGCTTCTCAATAGGCCAGGGAGGTGAATCGAGAATGTATTGCCCAAAGTGCAAAAAAGACCTTTTCGGCGGAAGCATCTGCCACCTGTGTGGCGGGATGCTCGTGGAAAGCGAGGAGGAGGGTGATGTCTCCCCGGCAAGGGCGGCCCTGGGAATCGTCACCCGGAAAAAGTACAAAGTCGTAAAAGAGTTCGGCCAGACCTTTCTCGGCCGCATCGGGCGCCTTCTAATTGAAGCCGCCATATTCTGTGTCGCCTTTGTCTTTCTTTCAATGATCGTGGTCAAAGTCACCAACTGGCTTTCCAAAGCAATGGCCCTCCAGGGAGAGGACGCCGAGTTCATTGACATCCATAGCCGGTGGATGAGATACTTCTGGTTTGTGGGCTGTGCCGCTATTGTCTTCTTAACTGTCAAACTTCGGTTCAAGCAAGGAAAGTAGAAGAGACATCCGACGGGAGCCTTTTCGTTGGGGTAGGGGTGGCAGATAAAGCCAGGAGGGAGTCGCGTGCCAGCTCTCGCAAACGCTCACGAAAGAATTGACAAGCTGTGCGACAACATCGCCAGAGTCATCGTTGGCAAAGACGATGTCATCCGGTTGGTGGTTGTGGGGCTGCTGGCTAAGGGGCATATCCTCGTCGAGGACATCCCCGGCATAGGGAAGACGACCCTCGCCAACGCCCTTGCAAAATCGCTGGATTGCTCCTTCCAGCGAGTACAGTTTACCAGCGACCTTCTCCCCTCCGACATCCTCGGCATCTCCATCTACAACCCCAAGGAGAACACTTTCGAGTTCCAGAAAGGCCCCATTTTTGCCAACGTCGTCCTCGCAGACGAGATCAACCGCACCACGCCCAAGACCCAGAGCAGCCTGCTGGAGTGCATGAACGACCGGCAGGTCTCCATTGACAGCGCCACCTATCCCCTTCCTCAGCCCTTTATCGTTATCGCCACACAGAACCCCGTCGAGCATTACGGGACTTTCCCGCTCCCGGACTCGCAGCTCGATCGCTTCATGTTGAGAATTACCATCGGCTATCCCCGCCCCGAAGAAGAGGAAAAACTGCTCCAGAGCCGAAAGGGGCAAGACCCTCTTGAAAGCATCGAACCCGTCCTCACGGTGCACGATGTCCTCGAGCTTCAGGGCGCCGTGGACGACGTGCGGATGGATTCCAGCCTCACCGCCTACATCATGGACATCGTCACCGCCACACGAAAGTCGAGCCTTATTGAAGTAGGAGTCAGCCCCCGAGGAAGCCTTCACATGTACAAGCTCGCCCAAGCCCACGCCCTCGCCCACGGGAGAGATTACTGCGTTCCCGACGATATTAAGAACATGGCGGTGCCGGCATTCGCGCATCGCGTTGTTCTAAGCTCCGATTACGGGCCGCGGGCGCCCCACGCCACATCCGCCGACCACGTCATAGAAAACATCGTCGAAAGCGTGCCCGTGCCCCTGTAGAAGGTGCTCGTGCCGCGAGCATATCGCTCTGAGTGAGCCCGAGCGGTCAGCCGTAGGCCATTACGCAACAAACTGAGCGGCGATGGAGAAGGCAATATCATGTTTGCCAGGACGGTTCTGACGGGGATAGTGTTCCTTTTGCTCTTGGCGAAGCCCGCCCTTGGGACGGCGACTGATTGGTATGTTGACGGCTCTGTCGCCAGCTCAGGTGGCGGGCAAACGTGGGGCGCAGCCTTCAAAACCATCCAGCAAGGAATAGACGCGGCGTCCGATGGGGACACCGTCACGGTCGCGCCAGGCGCCTACCTCGAGAACATCAATTTCGGAGGGAAGAACATTTCCCTGCGGAGCACTGATCCGTTCAATATCACTGTCGTTGAGGCGACGATAATTGACGGAGGACAGGCGGGGCCCACGGTCAGCTTCCTGGGCACCGAGGACGACACTTGCGTCCTGTCCGGGTTCACCATCACAAATGGGTTGAGCCCTGAGAATGGCGGTGGCATATACGGTGGGTATCCAGGTCGATCCAGAGCGTGCATCGAAAACAACGTCATAACGGACAACTTTGCCCGGCGCTCAGGCGGCGGCATCTCAAGCTGCAACGGTCTAATCCGCAACAACAGGATCGAACGCAACGAAGCCATCGCAGCCGGAGGAGGCATCTATTGGTGCGGCGGTATCGTAGACGGGAATCTCGTCGTCGGGAACGTCGCGGGTTACGGCGGAGGAGCCTTCGCCTGTGACGGTACCATCGGGGGGTGCACCTTCGCGGCAAACCACGCTGATGTCGCCGGGGGCGGTCTCGAGGACTGCCACGGGACCATCCACGACAACATCATTACCGCCAACTACGCCGAGTCCGGCGGCGGGATCGGCAAGTGCCAGGGAATCCTCCAGAACAACACCATCGTACGCAACAAAGCCCATACCGGCGGCGGATTGTTAGGCTGCAAGGGAACTATAATAAACTGCATCCTATGGGCAAATGAAGCAACTACCGGTCCGCAACTTCTCAGCAGCAATCTTCCGCGCTATTCGTGCATCCAGGACCGGGAATCCGGCGGGATCGGCGATATCGCCGATGATCCAGTCTTCGTGGACATAGACGGGCCAGACGACGACCTTGACACCTGGCAGGACAACGACCTCAGGCTTTCTGCAGGCTCTCCCTGCATTGATGCCGGAGCCAATTACTACTGGGCTGCGTGGCCCGTCCGCGATGCGGGCGGCAATTGCCGTCTCAGAAACGGCCTTGTGGACATGGGCTGTTACGAATTCGGCTCTTTGCCAGACACCGACGGAGACCTTGTCCCCGACATGGACGAAGAGGGCCATGGCGTCGATCCGAGCAGCCTTGACACGGATGGCGACGGTCTCGCCGACGGAATCGAGCTCATGCGAGGGACGGACCCGACGCACTCCGATCAGCCTGGCATTCTAACGGTGCCTCAGGACTTCCCCACGATTCAACAGGCCATCCAGGTGTCGCTTGAGGGTGACCAACTCGTCATTCAGCCGGGAACGTATTTCGAGAATCTTCACTTCCTCGGCAAGAACATCATTCTCCGGGGCTCCGATCCAAACGACTGGACTACCGTGGAGCGGACGGTTGTTGATGGAAGCCGATCCGGATCCGTTGTCTCCTTTGCTGGGACCGAAACGGATGCGTGTGTCCTTTCCGGCTTGACCATGCGCAACGGCTACGCCCAAGATGGCGGGGGGATATTCGGCGGTCTGGACAGAGCTGCAACAAACACCCGGATCGAGAACAACATCATCGAGGCAAATGAAGCCCACACGGGAGGTGCGATCTACGGTTGTGACGGGACCATCCAGGCCAACATCATCAGGGGCAACCGGGCCAGCCACGGTGGCGGGCTCGGCGGGTCCCACGGCCCCATCCGGCGCAACGTCATCGAGAACAATTATGCGGAATACAGCGGAGGTGGGCTCTGCCTTTGCGACGGTGAGATCGTGCGGAACATCATCTCCGGCAACACCGCGACGCAATACGGCGGAGGCGGCCTCGTCAGTTGTGACGGTCTCATCGCGGACAACCTCATCGTCGGCAACTGGGGCTACTGGGGCGGCGGGTTGTACGGATGCAGCGGACGGGTAGCCAACAATATCATCCAGGGAAACACCTCGGATCGGTACGGCGGTGGGCTGGAGGGGTGCGTCGGCGAGATATTTAACTGCATCATCTGGAATAATGACGCCCCCGAGGGGCCGCAGCTCCAGGGCAGCGCCGTACCCACCTACTCCTGCATTCAGGATTGGACGGGGGCAGGCGAGGGGAACATTGCGCAGGATCCCAGGTTTGTGGATCCGGAGAACGGGGACTTTCGTCTGTTGCCCGATTCGCCCTGCATTGATGCGGGCGATAGCACCGCCCCTGACCTCCCCGTTACGGACATTGCCGGCATGCCCAGGGTTATGTACGGACGAAAAAGCCCCACCGTGGACATGGGGGCGTATGAGTATTACATCAACGACGTAGAGCCGGGACCGGAGGCTGACGAGACCACTCTTACCTGGAGCTCCCTCGGCGGCAAGACCTATTCCATCCTCTACTCCGACGACCTGCACGCCTGGCATCTTGCGGACGATAGCGTGGTTTCCGCTGGCAACATGACAACCTCCTGGACAGACGACGGCTCGAAGACGGGCGTCCCGCCATCTCTCGCCCCCCGCCGCTTCTACCGCATCCTTGAAAATCCCTGAGCGGTTATCCGATCTCACGGGTGGCTTGACGCAGTGCCGGGGGCGTTTGGGACTTATGAGCTTTTACCTACCCGGCCGTGCCCCTGTAACAGGCGCTCGTGCCGAGAGTCGCGGACCCACTTCCTAACTTCCCGCCAGATGGCGGTTTTTCGGCTATCAGGTACCGTACGCCTGGTCAACGCCACGGAACAGACCATCCAAACCGGCATATGGCCTCAGTCTTGGGCGGATAGCTCGGGAAGGCGGCGGAGGGAAAAAGAGAAGAGAAGGGTAACGCAAAGGCGCAGAGTCGCAGAGAGGCACACGTATCGCCGGCATCCTGTCCCGCCCCGCGTTCCGCGGGGGATATCGAGAGGTTCCCTTGCCCTCGACGGGTTAGGGCTGTGCCCTTGCGCGAAAAGAACAGCCGTGCGTCACGTGGCATCCCGCTGGAGGCGGGACCCGTGGGGGACTCATGGGCAAGATGCCCATGCTACGTCCCTCTGCGTGCTCTGCGCACTCTGCGGTTTCACGCCGAGCCCCCCGTAAGCGAGGGGTTACCAGCCACAGTAAGGCCTCAGTTACCGGCGGCTGATGTTCGGATCTCATAAGACGCAGAGTAGCCCTTGTGCCGGTGGCATCCTGCGACCGCCGAGGGCGAGACGCGGGGTGTCCTTCTCACCTTATTATTCTCTGCGCCTTTGCGTTAATCTGCTGTTCCCTTCCTGCCTCCTCCGCCTCGGCCGGCTATCCGCCCGAAATTGTGGGGTTACCAGCCACACGCGAATTCTCTTGTGGATACGCCCGCTTTTATGGTAAGGATTCACATATCAAAATTCACTGCGGTCTCTCTCGCAAATGGGCGTAAGTGAACATCTACCAACAGAGCAAAATAAAACGAAATCAAGAGTTGTTTCCGTCGGCGCGGTGGCGAAATCGAGCCCAGAGCGAGCTGACAACGCGGAAGACCGATTGAGCGACCCTATCGTCTAGCCTGGCCCAGGACACCGGGTTTTCATCCCGGCAACACGGGTTCAAATCCCGTTAGGGTCGCTTCCCTGCCGTTTGGCGCCATTCCACCATAACTGACCAGGGCGAACCTCATGCAACGCAAGTTGTTGCTCGCCCGAGAAGAATGTTCGACAAAAGCAGGTCGAGAAGTTGCCGTTTCTCTGGACTATCCCTCGTTCCGTACAGAAGTCGCGCGTGTTGTGCGAGTTCGGCAACCCGCCGCGCGGCGGGAATAAGAAGGCTTGAGGCATGCTCAGCATCTCAGGCTTTGATTCGGTCGGGAGTATTAGGCGGAAGTTCGCCCGAAAAGACCACTGATTTCGGCGGTGACTCACACCACGACAGTGAGATAGCGCAATTGACCTGGTGGACCTCTCGTCTGAGAAAACCATGTGTGTCTATTGCGCGCGGCGAGGTTCATCCGGCGAAGAGAGCCATTCTTTGTCGAGCTCCACGTGCTTGATCTGCCTTCGGCGATAGGTGTAAACGACGTGGACGAGACCGTCGCGGGTCTGTATCACCGCAGGGTAGGAATACTCTCCTCTCGCGGTTTCGAGGTTTTTGATCGAAGGCCACGTCCGGCCTTCGTCGCGGGAGAGCGCCGCGGACAGCGGAGTTCGCCCTCTCGGTGTGTTGTTGAAAATCAGGACCAGCTCGCCGGTCTCGAGTTTCACCATATCCAATCTGGAGCCGGAGTTGGGCAGCTCGTGCGGGACTGCCTTTGACCAGGTTCGCCCGTTATCGCTGCTGGTGGATTGCCACATCTTTCCCGGTCGCCAGTTTCGCATGTAGCACAGCAGCGAGCCGTCCTCGAGCTGAACGACGGACGGCTGAATATTGCCCGGGTCCGATTCGATGGGGCCGGTCTTCCGCCAGCTCTTTCCGCCATCGCCGGTAATCATGAACACGCTGGAGACATTCACCTCGTCGTAGAGAGGGAGAAGCATTTCGCCGTTTTTCAGCAGGAGGGGTTTCGTCCCGGTCATCCACCCCAGCTTCTTCCGCAAGCAGAACGGCTTCGACCACGTCTGCCCGTTATCGTCGGACTTGAGATATTTGATGTTGCACGTTGTCCATCCTCGCTGCTGCATTATCACGTAGAAAAGCCAGACCGTCCCCTTCGGGTCACACCAGAGAACCGGGTTGCCCTCGGGCTTGTCCGGCGTATCCACGAGGACCTTCGGCTCGGACCAGCTCTTTTTACCATTCGCTCGGCGGGAGTAGAGGATCGCCACATCGCGAGCCGCCTCCCGGGATCCGGTGTACCACGCCGCAAGCAGGTCACCGTTGGGAACCTGCACAATCGTCGCCGCATGACACCTGGGGCGGTCTTTGACCTTCTGAAAAATCAGCTCCCCCTTAAAATGCGGCTTTCGGTCTTCAGCCCTCGCCACACAAGGAACTACCGCGCAGGCGAGCAGAACGAGCAGAATAATTCTGGTCATTTGTGTTCCTCCAAGAAGGTTTTGTCAGCGAGCAGCACGAGGATCTCCCGTGCCAACTCCCGCCGACGGGTTTCACTAAACATTTTATCTGAGAGCGAAACTCACCGGTGGGCGGATTTGATGTCAGGCACGGTTCTCCCATCTCTACGCTGCGATACAAATACGGAAAGAGCTGCTCCCACGACAAGTAGAGACGCTGCCCCGAGCAGCCCTGTCAGATGTTTATGAAAAGGGCATTCCAGCCACCCCCACCCTTCCGGCAAACCCCTTGCGAAAGTCGCCCAGGCGATAACTGCGATGCTGACGATAACCCCTGAAAGCGCGCTGATGTGCCCCGCCCTTTTGACCAGCAACCCGAGCAGAAAAAGGCCGAGCATTCCGCCACCGAAAATCGCCGAAAGTTGCCACCAGAGGTCAAGAGCGGATTTCGCCTTGGTCATCGCAAGCGCCGCAGCGGTGCCGAGGATTCCAAGCGCGACGGTCACAATCCGCATCGCGAGGAGCGCCCGTCGGTCGCCCGCTTCCCGCCGGAGATAGCGCCTGTAAAAGTCAATCACGCAGACTGTGGCGGAACTGTTGAGGCTGGAGTCAATGCTGCTCATGGCGGCGGCGAGGATGGCGGCGATTAGCAGCCCCCGGACCCCTACCGGCAGTTGCGTCACGATAAAAAAGGGAAAGATTCTGTCTGCGTTCGCCGGGTCCTGCAGCTCCGCCGGCAACTTGCCGCTGTGGAGGGAGTAGTAGGCGAAAAGCGCTGTGCCGATGAAAAGGAACAGTGCGGAAACCGGCACGTATATCAGCCCCCCCGTCCAGAGAGCTTTTTTCGCTTCCCTGTCCGACCTGGCGGCGAGGTATCGCTGGATGTAGTTCTGGTCAACACCGAAGTTCTTGAGGTTCTCGATAATCCCATAGATGAAAATGACGGAAAAAGTGGGCAGGGCGAGATTCAGCGACCAGCCCCCGAGTCCGAACTTCCCACTCGCACTGCCGAGTGAAAAGATTTTCCCCGCGCCCCCCGGCATCTCGAACAGGAGAATCCCCACACACGCCAACGCACCGCCGAGCAAAACGAAGACCTGAATCACGTCGGTCCAAACCACTCCTTCTATCCCGCCCAGAACCGTATATATCGTCACCGCGACCCCGAGAGATAGGATAATCAGGTGCACATCCATCCCGACGAATTGGGAGAGAGCAATAGCGACGTAATACAACACCGCCCCCACGCGACCGAGCTGGAGAAGCACGAGGCTCAGGGCTGCGTAGGACCTCGCCCACGGGCGAAACCTCTCCTCGAAATACTGATAGGCGGATATTCTCAGCTTGCGCCGGTAGAGCGGAACGAAAACGAAGGTCGCCACAAAACAGACCAGCGGAATCGTCAGGCTGAACACGAACCTGCTCCAGTTGGTCCGATAGGCGTCGCCGGCGTAGGCGAGAAAGGTAATGCTGCTGAGATATGTCCCCAGAATGGACAATCCCAGCGCCCAGCCGGGCATTGACCGGCTCCCGACGGAAAACCCCTCCACCGTCCCGCTCCGCCGAAGGAAATACGCTCCCAGCCCGACTATCCCGAGCAGATACACCACCACGACGAGCTGGTCGGGGAGCAATAGCCTGTGCGATGCGATGCTTGCCATTCGACCCTCAATCCCTCATAAAATAGGTCGCCCCGGAGTCAAACGCGATGACGAATTGCTTGAGCATATCGGGCCTCCCGAAAAGGCGCGTGCCGACGTCGGGCGAGAATCCGACCAGCATCGGAAAGTCCGCACCACTGCCGCGGACTGTGGCCCGGATGCGATGAAAATACGCCGTTAACGACGCGTTCCGAATCCCCGTCATGGTCTGCACGTCCACGGCGCTGTATGTAATATCAGGAATCCCGAGGAGGGCAGCGTCTGATTCGGACATCAGGGTCGCATCTGCCCCTGTGTCAGCGACCACGAGGAATCTTAGCCACCTCTTATCCCGGGCGCGGAGAAGGAGTTCTACCACGGGGCGGCCGCGTACGTCGAATGGAAACCTCCTGGAGAAAACGTAGGAGTGCGCATCAAGGAAAATCGTGTGAGTCATTCGCTCTTACCTCATTATTGTCAGAGGGGTTATCCCAACGTTCCGCCAGGTCATCTTATACGACTTCGCTCATCCATCGCAGGGATGGAAACGACTTTCGGGTTCTGCATTGGGAATTCGTTGTCCAACCTGTTTCGCAGCTCCTCCATAGTAGGCGCTTCGGCGATGACCTCCTCATCGAGAATCGCGATGTACTTCCCCGGATACTGGTCCGTGAGCCGCGCGAGGTTGTCGTCTATCCAGTCGTCGTCGGCATCCGGCTTAGGTTTTGCCCTCTCTTGAAGGCCCGCCCTAATGGACGCGAGAATCTTCTCGTAAACGTCGTCTTCGCGGAGCCTCTCCTTTGCTTTCTCTATGTAATCGTAGGCTCCCGCTTTCATCAATAGCGCGCAGTTCTCGACCGAACCGTAAGCTGTGATGATTATCGTAATGGTGGATTTGCCAGTGAACCATCTCACGATGTCCCCACCGTTCTGCTCCCCCAGCTTGAGGTCCACGAGAATGACGTCGAAACGTTGGTGCCTCTCGATCTGTTGCTTTGCGCTATCGAGGGACTCAGCCGGATACACCTCATAGGCCCCCTCTCGCTCCAGCGCCTTCCGCATTCCTTCGCGTACAGCTTCCTCGTCGTCAACTATGAGAACCTTGAATTTCGCCATTGCCATCGCCTCCTTTCAAGGGAAGAAAAATCTCGAACCTCGCGCCCTTCCCATAGGTCCCTGTTTCCCGGATCACTCCGCCGTGCGCCTCGAGCGTCTTCCGGACAAGTGACAGTCCAAGGCCCGTGCCCCCAGCAGTTGTCGAAAAGAACGGCTCGAAGATGCGCCCGGCGTCCTCCGGCTTGATGCCAGGGCCGTTATCTTCGACCGACAAAATGACGTAAGACTTCTGGCCCCCGACGGCCGCGAGGTGTGCGGGCACATCGCGAGCCCTCTTGACGGCGAGTCTTATGGTGCCCCGTCCCTCCAATGCCCTGGATGCGTTAATCAGAAGCTCTTCAATAACCTCTCCCATCAGTTGCCTATCGGCTTCAATGATGAGTTCCTCCGAAGGGAAATCGCACTCCAAGCGTATGCTCTTTAGCTCGCCGCTAACCCTCTTGGCAACCGCCCGCACGAGATTGCGCGCGTCGAAAGGCTGCGGGTTAATGTTGATGGGAGCCACGAACCTCTTGAACTCGCCCAGGATGGCTTCTATCCTGGCGACGGAAACCTCTATGGATTCTATCTCTTTCCTTGCTTCTGGTCCAAGTTCAATGAACGACAGCTCCCGCAGGCAGCCGCGTATACCGAAGGTTTGATTTCCTATCCTGTGGGCAGACTTGGCAGTGAGGGCTTCCCAGGCTCCAAGCTTCGCCCGTAGGACCTGTCTATCCCTTTCTTCCTCCTGGCGCCTGCGCTCCTCGTCATCCGCCTCCCCCCCCAGTTTCGGTGATGCCTGTAGGAAGAGAAGGAGAAGCCGGCCGAAGGTACTGCGGGGATTGATGTCGAGAGAGGCTTTTATGGCGTCGATGGCCTCGTCCCTGCCCCCAATGCTATGCAGGGCGAAGGCCTTTTCCCTGAGCCCCTGCGCATCTTTGGGATCGAGCGCGAGCGCCTTGTCGAAGGACTTGATAGCGTCCTCATGCCGGCCTAGCCGACTCAGCGCTGAACCTTTGTCCCTGATACATTCCGAGTAATCGGGCTTCACGGCAACGCCGTCCTCAAAGCACTGGAGCGCCTCCTCGTACCTCCCGAGGTAACCGAGCGCCACACCCTTGTTCCTGAGAGCGCGGTAGTCGCGCGGATTTATGGCCAGTGCTTTGTCGAACCACTTCAGGCTCTCTTCGTGCCCGCCGAGATTGCCCAGGGCCACGCCTTTGTTTGAAAGCGACATACAGTCTTGGGGGTTGATGGCCAGAGCCTTGTCCAACCACTCGATGGCTTCATGGTTTTTGCCCATCCGAATGAGGGTTGCACCGGCATGGGCAAGCGCCATGTAGTCATTCGGACTAATCGCCAGCGCCTTCTCGAGCAAGTCCAGGGCCTCTCCGTGCCTGCCGAGATTGCTCAGGGCTGCTCCCTTGTAAGCGAGCGACTCAGAATCGTTCGGTGCGATCGCCAGCGCCTCGTCGAGCAGCCGCACGGCCTCCTCGTGCATGCCTAAGTTGGCAAGCGCCACCCCTTTATCTCTCAACAACTCATAGTCCCTCGGCTTGATGGCAAGGGCCTCATCGAAGCATCGCACGGCTTCGGCGTTCCTTCCACTGTTAGCCAGAACCACCGCTTTCCCTCTCAGCGATCCCCAGTCGTTCGGGTTGAGATTTAAGGCCCCGTCAAACCACCGGATGGCTTCCTCGTACCGGTGCAAGTGGCTCAGGCTCAGCCCCTTCTCCCTCAGCGAGTGGCAATCTTCCGGGTTCGCCGCAAGAGCCCTATCGTACCATTTCAGCGCCTCCTCATGTTTGCCGAGCCGGCCCAGCGCGACGCCTTTGCCCCTGAGGAGCCTGTCGTCTTTCGGTTTGATACGAAGCGCCTCGTCGAACCGCTTGATCGCATCACCGTGTCTTCCAAGGAGCAGCAGCGCGACCGCCGAAGATCGTACGAAGAGCAGGTGGTCGGGATGCTTCGAGAGCGCGTTGTCAAAGTGCGCGAGCGCAGCATCGTACTCGCCCTCCAGGAAGGATAGTTCTCCTAAAAAGAAGCTCTGGAACTCCTGATTCCCTTTTCCTCTCGCGTCTTCGAGGCCCTTCTGGAGCAGCCGCCTTGCGGTGCCCTTATCTCCCTGAAGCGATGCATCGTCTGCCTCTTGGCTCAGTTCTTCATACTCCGACTCAGTCATCATGCTCTCCTCCCGTTTCTGGCGCCCACGGCCCCTCAGCGGAGGTTCTTTATCAGCTCCATATAATAGCAAAAATTGTCGAACGGCACATCCGGCGGGACGGCGTGGTCAACGAAGGGGATGTAGCCGCCGGAGGCGACGAGCGCCGAGACTTTGGACATAACTTGCTCTTCAATCTCCTTCTTCACGCCGTCGGAGTCAATGAGGATGCGCTTGTCGGTGGTCTGCTCGAGGACCTCAACTTTGAACGAGGGAAAAAGCCCCACGCAAACCGGGATTATCTCATATCTATCGAAACCGAAGAAATCTCCTACGTCCACATCCGCGGGCAGCCCTTCACCCTGCCAGCGCTCTATCGTCTCCTCGAAGAACCATTGAGGAAGCAGGAAAGGTCTATCAGGCTTTCCGAATCTCAGCATTTCCAGAAACCTCCCTCTTGCGTTGAACGAGCTTTTCCTTTGTTCTGCATCTTTCGCTTTCTCTCACCACCCTTTGAGTTGTATCATCGGCATAGCGCGCTTCGGACGAGAATATAGCGCAGCGCTTTTCTCGCCCAATTTACCGGCCGGAATTATAACCTATCGCTCAGCTATGGCAATACGAATTGACGACAAGCAAAAGGTCATCCATCTCAGTGTCAGAGACCTTGTCTCCGCGAGCGCCGCGTTGGGTTCCATTATCGCCCCGGAGCTTTTGCCTGCCCGCGCTTCCCTCGGAAGAGCCGCCCATAAGGACCACCAGTCCGAGAGGGAGCAATCCCTCGCCTCATACAGAAGGGAAGTCCATATCGAGCACCGCATGAGCGTGGACAACTTCACCGCTATCATCCGAGGCCGGATAGATGGCGTTTACGAGCGGAGAGGAAACCTCGTGGTCGAGGAAGTCAAATCGGTGATCTCCACCGAGGACATCCTCGACCGGATAAAAGAAGGGGGATTCCAGAGCAGCGTTCTTCAATTACAGGTCTATATGTTTCTCCTGACAAGCCAAAACGCGAAGGAGGTGAGTGGCTACCTCGTCTTTGTCGGTCTGGACGATGCCTCGACGGAAAGAGTCGAAGTTGATTTCGACCCGGACGGAATTCGCCGCCTCATCGTCGGCAGAATCCACGGGCTGCTCGCGGAGCATAAGAAGCGAAAGCAGTGGCAGGCTCAGCAGAAGAAAACCGCCCAGGGGCTTATATTCCCATTCCCCGAAATGAGGAAATATCAGGACGAGATGATCGAGACCGTCGAGGAGTCTCTCAGCCGCCGCAAGAACCTCCTCATCTCCGCCCCCGCAGGCGTCGGGAAGACCGTCGCGGCGATTTTTCCGTCTCTCCGGTACGCTCTCGAGAACAAAATGAGAGTCTTTTTCATCACCCCCAAAACCACCCAGCAGAAAATCGTCGCCGAGACTCTCCGCATGGCCATCGGCGGTTGGAGAACCGTCTCCTGCATCTGCCTGCGAGCCAAGGAGAAAATGTGCGCGAATGACGTCTTCTTCTGCCACCCCGACTTCTGCCCCTTCGCAAGGAACTATTACGATAAGCTCGCCGCCTCCACGGCCATCGAGGACCTCCTGGCGGAAAAAGTCATCGAACCGGAGATGGTGTACTCGCGGGCCGTCGAGGAGCGGCTGTGCCCCTTCGAGCTTTCGCTCGACGTCGCCCTCAACGTAAGCGTAGTGGTCTGCGACTTCAACTACGTTTTCAACCCGACAGTTTTTCTGCGGCGCTTCTTCCAGGAGCAAAAATACGACGACATCATCCTGATTATTGACGAGGCCCACAACCTCTACCAGCGGGGTCGCGATTATTACTCGCCCGAATTGAGGCGAAGCGACATCCGCTCACTCATCCGGCAAGGGAACGATTCGCACCAGCCGGTGTTACGGGAAATCGGCAGCGCACTCCAGCCGTTGGACGAATACTTCTCCCAACTGCTCGAATATGGACGGGAGGAATTCGAGCTCGCTCCCCAATTCCCCGTCAATATAGACCTCGCGCTTTTTGACGAGCAGAAGGAAAAAATCGAGTCGGTCATGCTTCGCTATTTCCTTTACAAGAAAACCCACCACCTCTCCATTCCGAAGGACCCGTTCGAGAGCTTCTACTACGATTTCAATTCCTTCTACAACGTCCTCCAGTTCCAGGGCGAGGAGTTCTCATATATTTGCGACGTGGAAGGCGACACGCATATCCTGAAAATATTGTGCAAAGACCCTTCTCGCTTTCTCGGTGGGCGGATGGAGGGATTCCACGTCACTATTGCCATGTCGGCGACGCTCGTACCGCCGGAGTTTTTCCGCGACGTTCTCGGTTTCGACAGGGACGCGACCCGCCTCGTTTCCTTCCCTTCGCCCTTCCCGCGAGAGAACAGGAAAGTCTTAGTCGTGCCTCGCTTTTCGACCACGTATCGCCTGCGACGCCGCTCCTACGAACAGGCTGCTCGCACAATCGAGCACATCGTCTCCCTCAAGAAAGGCAATTACTTCGTCTTCTTCCCGAGCTTCGAATATCTAAGGGCAGTCAGCGAGTACCTTTCACCGCCCGGCTTTGTCGTCCTCCGACAGCAGAGAAGCATGTCGGAAAGGCAGAGAGCAAACCTGCTCGCCAAGCTGGCCGATGCTGGCAAGAGTCACCTGATATTGGCGGTGCAGGGGGGAATCTTCGCGGAAGGAGTTGACTATCCGGGGGAGATGCTCATCGGCGCCATCATCGTCGGCCCCGGTTTGCCGAAATACAACTTCGAGCAGGAACTGATGCGAGAATATTTTCACGACAGATACGGCGCCGGCTTCGAATATGCTTATCTTTATCCCGGCATGAACAGGGTCGTTCAATCCGCGGGGAGAGTCATCCGCACGGAAAATGATCGCGGAATCATCGCTCTCCTGGGAGCGCGGTTCGCCCGCCCGCAATACTATTCGCTCTTTCCCACCGGCTGGTATCTGTATTCGCCGAAGGAATTGATAGCCGAGGACTACGCTGAAGAAATTCGCCAGTTCTGGGCGGAGACCGAGCTGTGAAAGATAACCTGGGACCATAGCATCAGGAAACTCATTGCAGCGCCCGCCGGAGAGGGGTAAACTTCTCAGCGAAAATGGCCGTTGTCGGTTTTCGTCTCGACGCGCCAAGCACCAAGGAAACGACGATAAACCATCACGGAGCTCGATCGGGTCAGAACGCTCCCCGGCCGCTTTGGCCACTTACATACGGGGAATGAAACGATGAATCGCGCCATAAGACTTGCCGCAGTCACACTGGCAACCGTTTTCTCATGCTCCTGTCTCGGCCAACAGAAAGATCCCTGGGAGCCGCTTCACCTCGAGTCTGTCAAGCTGGATGGCGCGACTTTGTATTACGAGAAGTCCCTCGCGTCACAGGTTGATTTCGTTCGCGTCTCCTACAAGAAATTCCTTTCCGAACAAGCCGAAAGCAAGAAGCCGTCGGAGGACGTGGAAAAGAAGTGGCCGGACATCACGAGGGATGTGGCCCGAATTCTGGGCGTTCCCGCTGCGAGTCTTGGAAAAGTGTGGAAAGAGCTTTTCTACCTATTCCTGAATATGAAGGTGCGTCTTGGGGACGCACAGGGCAGATTTCGTCTCTATCTGGTAACGAGAGAAACGACCAAGGATTACTTGCGCAAGGGCGGCTCTCTCCCCAACTTCACCTACGATAAGGCGACCGACACGGCCAAATACGGCTTGTTTACCCGCGTCTCAAAGTCGGTTTCCGAGAAGCAGTCCGAGGATTTCACCTCGGCGCCACCCCTGATCATTGAGGAGTTGGCACTTCCTGTAAGCGGTGGCGACGCTGTCGAAGGGGAGATCCAACAGATATTCTCGGCGTTTTCAACGCTGGTTGGGATGGGGCGTCGGCTGGGAGGTATGACACGCGGCGTTCTTATCCACGAGCTCGCAGAGGGGACTATTCTGTTCCATCGGCTGCGACCGTACGACCCGTACTTCCGATGGTTCAGCGACGGCTTTGCCAACGCAATCGCCATCCATCTCCTCCGAAAGCACTTCGGTGAAGAACCCGCAAAAGAATTCGTAAGAGGTTTTGACCATACCAAGTATTCCGACATCGAGAAGGAAATAAACCTTTACTACTGGATGGGCGCGGACTTCTGTATCAAGACACCTCTGGAATCGCAGGACCGCCTGCAGAGCGCTCGATACGCCTACGCAACTTTTGAGACCCAACGCCTCATCGAGAAGCACGGAATCGAATGCGTCGCCAGGATACTGGACAGGGCTTGCAAAAAACGCATCAACAATTCCAGAAACCTCGTAACTGCCGTAAAGGAGGTGACCGGCGAGGATATAAAGAAGCGCCTCCGCCGATACCAGACCTTCGATACAAGAGAAGAAGGGCTGCAAAAGTACGCCACTGGTTTCAAAGCCGCCATCGGGCGCGAGGGCTACGGCGAAGCACTTTTCAATCTCCTCCGCGTGCGGGAGTTGCAGGGGGGGCGCAGTGTCAAGAACTATTACACCGCAGCTTGCGTCCTTTTCGAGATGGGACACGAGGACGCTGGCGATCAGGCCATAAAAGACCATCTGGAATTCCTGAAGAACCGCCGGCTGGACGAAGCTCACTTCGCCATGCAAAAGCTTTTCATTGAGTACGCCCTGAAATGCAAGAACCTGAAGAAGGCCTATGAGACAGCCGAGGAGGTCCTGAAGAAAGAGCCCGATTTCGTCCCGGCTCTCGCGATCCGCATGGATAGGTTGGCGACGACGGACAAGTTCTCCGATGCGAAACAAATTGCTCGCCGCATCCTCGAATTGGAGAAGAATACAGACTCGGCGCCTTACAAGCTCGCTCAGAAACTCCTCACGCCCGAAGATAAGGAGTAGGCTTGGGCGCGCTCGCGGACCCGTGATACTGTGCATTGCAATTGATACCAGAAGGATATTGAACCGCAAAACACGCAAAGAATGTAGAGACAAACCCAGCTCAGATACGGATGCCATTCTCTCTGCGACCTCTGCGTTCTCCGCGGTGAATCTCTCTGACGGCAAATTACATAAAACGTACTCAATAGATTCAACATTCAAGAAATGGAGGGCAGGAAGATGAGCAATGAGAAGAAGACAAACAGAAGGGAGTTTCTGCGAACGGTAGCTGGCGGGGTCCTCGCCGGGGTTGCCGTCCCGATGCTTGGCAAAAAGGCTTTCCCCGCGGCACGGGGCGCCCCCAACGACCGGGTTAACATCGGAATCATCGGCGTCGGTTGGCGAGGAGGCACGCATCTCAGAGAATTAGTGAAAAGGACCAAGGATAAAGGCGACGTGCAGGTCACCGCCGTCTCCGACCTCTACGAGCCGAGACTCAAGCAGGCGAAAGAAATCTGCGGCGGAAAGGGATTCCATGATTATCGCGAGCTTCTCGCGCAGCCGGACGTGGACGGCATCATCGCGGCTGTGCCCTGGCATTGGCACGCAAAAATCTCGCTCGACGCCTGCAACGCCGGAAAGGATGTCTATGTCGAAACGCCCATGACCATTGACATTGACGATGCGAAAGAACTGTACGAGACAGCCAAAGAGAAAAAGCGAGTCGTCCAGGTCGGCAATCAGATGGCATCTTTCGACGAGTACTGGCGGGCAAAGGAAGTCGTCGAGTCGGGCGTCCTCGGGAAGCTCCTCCTAACCGAGGCGAGCTGGTGCAGAAACTCTCGCGAAGGCCAGTGGAACTACAAGATTGATCCCGATTGCAGCCCCAAGAACCTCGATTGGGAAACCTGGCACGGTGCGAAATACGAACTGACGCCGGCGCGAGCGTTCAGCAGGGAGCGATTCTTCCGCTGGAGGAAGTTCCGCGACTACGGCGGCGGCTCGGCTTCCGACCTCCTCTGCCACACGCTCGGCAGCCTGCTGGTCCCGATAGGGCGAGAGTTCCCGCAGCTCGTCACCTCCGCGGGCGGGCAGTACGTGGAATTCGACCGCGACATCTACGACACCTACATCACCATGATCGAATATCCGAAACAGCACATGGTCGTCCTGGACGGCACCATGATCAACGAGCAGGGCAGGCCGGAGATGATTCGAGGGCACCAGGCGACGTGCTTCATCCATCCCGACGGCGTCATCGTCACCCCGGAGAGAGTTTTCGCCAAAGGCTTTAGAGAGAAATGCGACAATGCCGGCCTGAACGGGAAATGGGTCAAGGTGCCGGTGAGCTCCTGGCGGCGTGAGCGGGAGATCGAGGCGCTACGAATCGAAAAACAGCCGCGCCCTTCGCACATGGACAATTACATCCACTGCATCCGAACCCGCGAGACCCCCGTCGAGGACGCGTTCGCCGGATACATGATAACCGTCGCAGTGGAACTCGGCGTCCAGTCATATTACGAGAACACGACAAGGCACTTCGACCCGCTAAACCGAATCGTCATGAAGGAAACGCCTCCCCGCACGCATCAGATAAAATATTGAAAGGCGGGTTGGCCGCCGATTCGCGTCGTGGACGCCGCCGCCACGCCGTCAACGATTGCGGGGGCACGAGAACACGCTCTCGCCGCGAGGGTGCCGCTGCGTCGTCAGTTGTCTCTTTGGATACTTTGATGAGTGTACCTCTTTGGAGAACGAAATAGCTCCCCTGCCGCTTCGAGCGGACCGACGAAGGAGCGCCACGGAACGCGCTCAGGTGTAGCGCCTTGTTAGGTGCCCTCATGCTTGTTCAGCCCAATCTCGCCTCGCCGTCCTCAGGCGTCAAGCGGCCGCCCAAACTTCTGACAGAACCTCGGCCTGTTCCAACACAGTCTGTGTCGCCTTCTCCTGCTTGTCGGGCGGATAGCCGTGCTTCCTGAGGATGCGTTTCACGATGACCCGTAGCTTAGCCCTCACGTTCTCGCGGACCATCCAGTCGATCGTAACGTTGCCACGCACTGCCACTACGAGTTCTCGGGCGATGCCCCGCAGCGTCTCATCGCCCAAAACCTTGACCGCGCTATCGTTCGTCTCCAGTGCGTCGTAAAAGGCAACCTCATCCTCGGACAAGCCGAGCTGTTCGCCGCGCTGGTCGGCTTCGCGCATCTCTTTCGCCAGCGCAATCAGTTCCTCAATCACCTGGGCTGTCTCGATCGCTCGGCTCTGATAGCGCCGGATAGCCTGTTCCAGCATCTCGGCAAAGGATCGGGCCTGGACAATATTCTTCCGGCCCCGCGACCTGATTTCCCCGTCAAGGAGCTTGCGCAGCAGCTCTACGGCGAGGTTTCGCTGCGGCATGCCGCGGACTTCGGCTAAGAACTCGTCGGAGAGGATCGAAATGTCAGGCTTTCTCAAGCCCGCCGCCGCGAAGATGTCCACGACTTCTTCCGAGGCCACTGCCTTCGAAACGATCTGCCGAATGGCCTGCTCCAGTTCCTCATCGGTCTTTCGCTCGCCGGGTGAGCCCTTGGCCATCACGGCTCGCACGGCCTGGAAGAAACCCACATCGTCGCGAATCCTGATCGCCTCGTCATGGGGCACGGCCAGGGCGAACGCCTGGGAGAGCTCTGTCACGGCCCGCAGGAGCCTCGCCTTGCCGTCCTCCTGATTCAAGATGTGCTCCTGCGCCGCAGGAAGGATTCCCACACGCTGCTGGGGCTTGCCGGTGACCCATAGGGACCAGTCAAAACCGTGGAACAGGTCGCGGCAGACCTCGTACTTCTCCAGCATCACGGCCACGGCTTCTTCCTGATCGATGGCAGTTTTGCCCGCGCCTCCGCTCTCCGTGTAGGTCACGAGTGCCTTCCGCAACTCGTCGGCGAGCCCAAGGTAGTCCACCACAAGCCCGCCGGGCTTGTCGCGAAACACCCGGTTCACCCGCGCGATGCTCTGCATGAGGCCATGGCCGCGCATCGGCTTATCCACGTACATCGTGTGGAGGCTCGGGGCATCAAATCCGGTCAGCCACATGTCGCGGACCATCACCACCTTGAACCGGTCATTGGGGTCGCGGAAACGCGCCGCAAGCGCCCCACGCCGGGCCTTGTTGCGGCTGTGCGGCTGCCAATCAAGAGGGTCGGACGCCGAGCCCGTCATCACCACCTTGATTTGGCCCTTGTCGTCGTCATCATGATGCCAGTCCGGGCGGAGCGCGACGATTTCCTTGTACAGCTCGACGCAGATTCGCCGGCTCATGCACACGACCATCGCCTTCCCTTCCATGGCCTCCAGGCGACGCTCGTAATGGGTAACGAGATCCTCGGCGATCAGCTTGAGGCGCTTCTCCGCCCCCACGACTGCTTCGAGCTGAGCCCATTTGGTTTTCAGCTTCTCCTTGCGCTCGACCTCTTCGCCCTCGGTGACTTCCTCGAATTCCGGATCGATCCTCGGCCGCTCCGCTTCGTCAAGGGATAGCTTCGCGAGCCGGCTCTCATAATAAATCGGCACGGTGGCGCCATCTTGCACTGCTCGCTGGATGTCGTAGATGCTGATGTAGTCGCCGAAGACCGCCCGGGTGTTCCTGTCGGTCAGTTCAAGGGGCGTGGCGGTGAAGCCAATGAACGAGGCGTTGGGCAGAGCGTCTCGCATGTGCCGGGCAAAGCCGTCAATGAAGTCGTACTGGCTGCGGTGCGCCTCATCGGCAATCACGACGATGTTGCGGCGCTCCGAGAGGACCGGATACGAATCGCCTTTCTCTTCCGGGAAAAACTTCTGGATTGTCGTGAAAACTACGCCGCCCGAGGCGACCTGGAGCTTGTTTCGGAGGTCGAAGCGGCTCTCCGCCTGAACCGGCTGTTGTCGCAGAAGCTCGTGGCAGCGCGCGAAGGTCCCGAAGAGCTGGTCATCCAGGTCGTTCCGGTCCGTGATCACGACGAGCGTCGGGTTTTTCATCGTCGGGTGGAGGACGACCCGTCCGGCATAGAACGCCATGGTCAAACTCTTCCCGGCGCCTTGCGTATGCCAGACCACGCCCACACGGCGGTCGCCGGGCTCACCGCTGCGCTGCCGTTTGGTCAAATACGTTCCCTGCCTCTCTGCCACCATGGTCTCCGCCGGCAAAGCCCTCACCGTCTCTTCCACCGCCACATTCACGGCGTGGAACTGGTGGTACCCGCCCATCTTCTTGACCAGAACACCGCCGCCGTCGTCCTCAAAAACGATGAAATAGCGGATCAAATCCAGAAATCGGCTCTTCTGGAACACCCCCTCCAACACTACCTCCAGTCCCGGAAGGCTTGCGTCGGCCAGTTCCTCTCCCTCGATCGTGCGCCATGGGAGAAACCACTCGCGGTCGGCCGTCAGCGTGCCAATGCGTGCCTGGACGCCGTCGGACACCACCAGCGCCTCGTTGTACGCGAACAACGACGGAATCTGCTCCTTGTACGTCTGAAGCTGGTTGAACGCCCGCCAGATGTCCGCCTGCTCGTCGGCTGGGTTCTTAAGCTCGATCACCGCCAGCGGCAGACCGTTGATAAAAAGTACAATGTCGGGGCGGCGCTCGTGCCGGTCCTCCAGAACCGTGAACTGGTTGACCGCCAGGAACTCGTTGTTCTCCGGCTCCTCGTAGTCCAAGACGCGGACGAGGTCCCCGCCTATCGAACCATCCTGACGCTGATACTCGACCGGCACGCCCTCGACCAGGTACTTGTGGATGACGTGGTTGTTCGCCACCAGCGAGGGCGAAGCCGGCCGGGTCAGCTTACGGAACGCCTCTTCTAACGCGTCGGACGGCACCTGCGGATTGAGGCGTTGCAGCGCCTGCCGCAACCGCCGTTCCAGCGCGACCTGTCCGTAGTCCTCGCGCTCGGCCTCCAACTCGCCGGGGGCGATCTGAGGCCCCGACAGGACCAGGTAGCCCATGCCCTCCAGCCATGCGAGGGCGGCCCGTTCGACTATGGATTCAGCAAAAGCTTGGCCCATACGCTCATTTCCGGACGAACTTCAACGCTCTTTCTACGAATCCTCTCAGCGCACCATCATTTATTGCCACAGTTTCCCATGCCGGATTCGTATCGTGGTGATACCCCTTTGCGTATTCGACGATTTCGCGCAGCTCCTGGCTTGCGGTATGATCCAAAATCTGGTGGGGCGTCCCGACCCTCTGCTCGCAGACATTGAGGAAAGGGCCGAGCAATGTTTCCGGGGGGAACTGCTCCGGGTATGCCACGCGAAGGAAAGCTTCGAGGTGCGGACGAATGCACCGAGCCACCTCTCGCATGTCTCGCTCGCCGCTCGTGAGAAACTCACGCAATCTGGTATTGCGGCGGTCATGTTCGGTGATGGAGTCCTGAGCTACGTCCCACTCGCGTAGAGTGGAACCTACCGCGTCGCGGGCGACTTCGAGAGCCATCCGTAGCGTGGAATCCGCTCCCTCCCAAAGCTGGCACAAGAACGGCTTATTATGGGAGAGGACGATTACTTGGGCCGCTCGTTGAGAAAGGCGTCGGAGCTCGTGAACCGTCGTCGAGACGCGATGTTCGTCCAGGCTTGAGATCGGGTCGTCAATGACGATGACTTTGTTCGCCAAGGCGGCGTCCTGGTCGAGCGACGCGAAGAAGAAGGCCAGGGCCAGAGCGTTTCGATCACCCGAGCTAAGGGTATTCCGAAAGGAGGGTTCCCCTGGCGCGGGGTCAGCTCCGCCGACTGGCACTGGCGTGTTGTTGATGAGCACGTTGTACGTGCAAGTCGGCCCGCCACGGGTATTGGCGTAATTCACGCTGTCGAGCCGAAAGCCCGCGTTAAACCTCGAGAGGTAGAGGTTGATAGCTGTTTGGCACCCCGGGAATACGGTTGTCCTGTGTTGTTCCAGTTGAGCCCGCGCTTGGTCGCGCTGTTGCTCGGTCGCCGCCTTGGCTGCCCGTTCCCGCATGTAGTCATCGCAGAGCGCGGCGGTCTCTGGCGCGTGCCGGGCCTTAACGGCTTTGAGCCGGACGACGTCGGCGACGAGCAGTCTGGAGTCGGCCTCTGCTGCGCGCTCCTTGGCGACGCCAATCGCGCGGTTTGCCTCCTGAAGCCGTTCGTTGATCGTGGTGATCGTCCCACGGTGAGTTTCATAGGTCGACACGAGTGCCCGAGTCGCATTCGAAAGCGCCATGGGCTCCAGAGGAGCGGCCTGCTTTGCACCAAGCTGCGCCACGACGGCTTCCCGGGCACCTCTCCAGTCCCGGACAATGGCGGCCGTGTCGAGCGTGAATTCCGGGACATCGCAGAATCGTGACCAGAACTGCCGCCGTTCAACGGCAACCCTCACCGCGCGCTCGAATCCCGCTGGCACATCCCCGCCGTGCATGCGGTTGACCTCCCCGAGTGCGCCTGACACGATGCGCTTCAAAGCAGCGTATGCGTCCCTGAAATACGCCCGGTAGTGCTGGATCACGGGCGACCCCTGGAGATCCTGTGCGCAGAATGGGCACGTGCCTGTGGCTGCGCCGCGCTGCCCCTCCGGGATGCGGCGCATCCCGTCGGCCACCCACGCCTCGCCACCTTCACCCAGGGCCGCCAAATGAGCCTGGACATGCGCCAGTGTGGCAGCATCAAGGGCCGCCAGGTCTTGCTGGAGAACCTGCTCGATTGCAGCGAGGTCAAACTCAGGCAGACTCAGCGGCTCGAAGGCCGGCGTAGTGCGAATCGCCTCCTGCTCTTTCGCCGCGGCCAGAGCGCGTTCCGCCTCCTGGATGGCGTGGTCAATGTCAGGCCGTGGAGGTAGTGCACAGAAGTCATCCACGGAGAACGGGCCTCTGTCCGCCGTCGGGATGGCACGCTCCTTGGCTCTCAATTCCCGGTTGTGATTCTCGATTCTCTCCACCAGCTCCTGAAGCTGCCTACTCAGAGCCACTGCCTGTGCGCCGAGAATGAGCTCGTGCAGGTTCTGCCGGTGGTGCGCGTGCACAGCGAGACCGGAGTGCACGTTCTCATCAATGAAGACGTCGTCGAAGACCACAAGATCGGTCAGCGTGCGGTTCCAGGCGTTGTTCTCGAAGACCGCGGGTCGCGGACCGCCGCTGCAGTCGAGGACGACTTGGGGACGATGTTGGGCCGCGAGGCGTCTTCGCTCCGCGATCGGGATGGGATCGCCCGTGGCCAGGGAACGGAGCACTGCCGCGAGCGTCGTCTTGCCCCTGCCGTTCTCCGAGTAAATGAGCGTGAGCCGTGCGAGGGGGATATCCGCGGCACCATCCACAGAATCGAACTGCCCGATGTTCCTGAGCAACTTAAGCCGGTTGATCATGGGACCACTCCTCGAAGGAACCGCTCCGCGTCCTTCACTCGCAGCTCGCCGGAGAGGAGCTTGGGCAGCAGCGTGTCGCGCAGGCCGGCGACAGTCCGTGATTCAAGCGCCCGTGAAACAAACGCCTCTACCAGCGGTTGGATGAGCTGATCAGCGCGAGCAAGAAGTGGTGGCGGCGGGACAATCCCCTTCGCTTCTGTAAGGTGGTGTCGTTGGATGTGTCCCATCGTCGTTGCCTTGCCCGACGCAATATAACGGAATGATGGCAAATGATGTTGAATCCACAGGTAACAGAACCACCTGGCAAAGCGATCCGATGTCACCTTGAACAAGTGCTGATTCAACGCGCCTCGTCCGCCGGTCCAGATAACACATTCGAGAGAACCAGACCAGGAGAACAAAATATCGCCGTCTTCCACGATGTAGGCAGAATCGATGTCTGCACTGGCCCTGTCTGCACCCTCGGTGCTTCCTTTGCGTAGTTGTGCGATCTTAATAACAGGGAGCGAATCGCCACCCGCAGGCGGGTATTTCTGCAATGCCAAGCCATTCAGGAAGGTACCGGTCTCATTCAAGCCAATCACCTGCCACCCCCTCGGAATCTGCCCAAGTTCGGAGTCCTCGAAGGCGTCGGGGAAGAGGGCGGCGAGGTCGGGCTTAAGGCCGGGGGGTTGCTTGGCCGCGGCCTTGGCGCGGACGGGGTCGCCTGTCTGCGTGCGTGCGCGCTGCTTCGCACGCACAGGCAGGAAGTCCATGAACCAGCTCTTGAAGATCGCCCGCGCCATCTCCTCCAACGTCTTGTTCATCCGCCGATTCAACTCAATCTTGTCGTCCAACGCCCCTAAGATGCAAGCCACGGCCTGGCGTTCGGCGGGCAGAGTAGGCCAAGAAATCACCAAGGACTCAAGGTCACTACGTGTCGCATTCCCAAAAACAGAACCGCTGCCTTCGATAGTATCCCAACTCGACTCCTTCAATCTCAGTACAAACTCTATATAACGTTGGTCATTTCCTGACCTTGCGCGAATGATGGAAAGCCCCCGTCCGATGGCACATTCGCATTCTGCGATGTTGACCCGACCAATAGGAGCTCTAACACTCAACAGAATGTCACCAGGTTGAGCGATTCGTGAAGGTTGAGAACAGAACACTCGGACGGTGGGGTGACGGTAATTGAAATCCTTCACTCCTTGGAAAAATGGCAGGCCATTGCCAACCTCGTTGTAGGTTGACCCTGGGGGCGATTGGCCCATGATGATGTCCGCGACCTCGCCAAGCTGCTTTTCATCCGCCATATCCGATCTCCTCCAGGTTCGCCCAGATGAGCTTGTCGAGTTTTTCGGACCGGGTGCTGTGCTCGCGGAGTTCGCCGGTGAGGCGGGCCATCTTCTCCTCGAACGGCTCGCCGCCTGCCTGCCGCGCGCGACCCTCCGCGATGGCCTGTTTAAGCCACCTTCGACCGGACGTAGTCTTCAGTTGTTTTTCGCGGGCAACGGCCTCCTCACGGGTCGAAAACTCTTCGTAGTGCGGAATATATCGGGGTCTGTGTCTCTTCGTCCAATCTGCGCCCTTGCCTGTCAGATGCTGTTGCCATCGCCGGGGGAGATCATCTGTATGGCCTATGTAATAGCTGCCGCCTTCGCAGGCTATCGCGTAGACGAAAAACACTCCCGGCCGCGGCGCAGGCAGGTCCTCTTCGACCTCCGCAGCGCCGACATAGCGGCCAGGCGTAAGGATGTGGCTATGGTGCCGGATGTCATCGAGCGTCGCCGACTTGCAAAAGCCGGCAACGTCCTCGTACTTGGCCTTACAGTCCTTGCCTGCCTGCCGAAGCCCCGGCGCAGGCAGGTCCCCGCGCCAGGCATGGTAGGTGTCGGCTACCTTGCGAATGTCGTCTTCCGTCAGTTCGCGGTGGACGCGATCAATCATCGTGCCCATTTTTCGCGCATCGATGAACAACGTTTCGCCACGGCGATCGCGAAAGCGGCCGTTCTTCTTGTCGCGGGCAATGAACCAGAGGCAGACCGGGATTTGCGTGGAGTAGAAGAGTTGGCCCGGCAGTGCGATCATGCAATCCACCAGGTCGGCCTCGATGATGTTCTTGCGGATGTCGCCCTCGCCGGCCTGATTGGAAGACATCGAGCCGTTGGCCAGGACAAAGCCCGCAAGGCCCGTGGGGGCGAGATGGTGGATGAAGTGCTGCACCCAGGCAAAGTTGGCGTTCGAAGCGGGTGGGATGCCGTACTGCCAGCGTTTGTCGTCCTTGAGCAAGTCCCCGCGCCAGTCGCTGTCGTTGAAGGGCGGATTGGCCAGGACGTAGTCGGCCTTGAGGTCGGGGTGCAGGTCACGGTGAAAGCTGTCGCCGTGCTCCTTGCCGAGGTTGCCGTCAATGCCGCGGATGGCCAGGTTCATCTTGGCCAGCCGCCAGGTGGTGTGATTCGACTCCTGGCCGTAGATGCTGACGTCGCCGATATTGCCGCCATGAGCTTCAACAAACTTCTCCGATTGGACGAACATTCCGCCCGATCCGCAGCACGGGTCGTACACGCGGCCCTTGTACGCAGCGAGCATCTCGACTAAAAGGCGCACAACGCAGCGGGCGGTGTAAAACTGGCCGCCCTTCTTGCCCTCGGCACTGGCGAACTGGGAGAGGAAGTACTCGTACACCCGTCCGAGGATGTCCTTGGAGCGGTTCTCCTTGTCGCCCAGGCCAATGTTACCGATCAGGTCAATGAGCTGTCCGAGACGCTGCTTGTCGAGGCGCGGATGAGCATAGTTCCTTGGGAGCACGCCCCTGAGGGTAGGGTTGTCTCGCTCGATGGCGAGCATCGCGTCGTCAACGGTCTTGCCGATGGTGGGCTGCTTGGCGCTCGCCTTGAGGTGAGACCAGCGGGCTTCCTTCGGCACCCAGAATATGTTGACCGCCCGGTACTCATCCCGGTCTTCCGGGTCAGCCCCCTGGGAGCGCTCGGCCTCCAGCTTCCCGTGCTGCTCTTCGAAAGCGTCGGAGATGTACTTGAGAAATATCAGGCCGAGAACGACGTGCTTGTACTCCGCGGCATCCATGTTGGAGCGGAGCGCATCGGCCGCCTTCCACAATTCCCGCTCGAAACCGAGGTTGGCTCCGCTATTGTCCTTCGCCATGTCAGCTCTCCTGATTTGCTCTCGTATTTGTCATCATTGTTATGCACTCTCTCTGGGACCTAACGCTCGGCTCACCGGGGCGCTGTCTTGGCGCTCGTTATCATGGCATCTTATGCGCATCGGCATAGAATCTGTCCTAACATACTGGTTCTTGGTCACTTAGGCGTCTTTCGACACCAACCAGTAGGTCTTTCATTCCGTCCAGTGAAGCGTTCACTCCTTGGAGTGACTCGTTCATTCCTTGGAGTGAAGCTTTCATTCCTTGGAGTGACTCGTTCATTCCGCGGCGGAGCCGGTTCATTCCACGGCGGAGCCGGTTCATTCCGCGGCGGAGCCCGTTCATTCCACGGTGGAAGCCGTTCATTCCACGGTGGAGCCGGTTCATTCCACGGTGGAAGCCGTTCACTCGGCGGCCGAGCCCGTTCATTGGACTCTCGATGCCGTTCACTGGGCATCGGAGGTGGTTCATTCCTCCAGTCAAGCTTTCATTCCTTCCAGTGAAGGTTTGACAGCACAGTAGGACTGGGTCGCTCCGCAGCGGCCACGGTTCACTCCACAACGGGAACCGTTGACTCGAAGATGGGTATAGGTCATGATCGTTTTCACGTCCTTGTGCCCCATCCCGCGGAACGTGGGACTCGACCGTCCGGACGTCGTGCCCCCCTTCGAGCAAGTGCGTCGCAAGGCAATGACGGAAGGTGTGCCAGGCGGCGCGCTTGGTAAAACCGACGTTCGTCGGTGGGCAAGCAACCGCCTTGTGCACGATCCATTCGTGGACGTGATGGTCCCTGAGAAGTGGCGCAGCCCGTCTCGGCCCGCTCATCGCTATGTCCCCCAAACGCTCGACTACCTTTTCGCAAAGCGCCGTGTGGTTCTATACGACTTTCATTGTGCCAGACCCCCCAGCGATGTCAACCGCAAAATTCGGGAAGTGGCTGCTGGGCGCACGCGCGCTCCTGTGCGCCAGGTGCGCAGGAAGCTGCGCCAGGCCCAGTTCTCGGACATCATGCGCTCCATGGTGATGCTCGCTTATGGGGCCTCGGCGGGACTCGTGTACGATGTGGAGCGCGGAGCCCGGGAGATGAAGCTGGACGCCAAAGGCCCCTTCGCGTTGCGGCAAACCAGGAGTGTCCCGACGCTCCATGACATCAAGGCGTATCTTCAACGGGAACAGCCCAACGTGTTGTCGAAAAGCCCGGCCGGGCAAAATCGCCGAAACGATGCCGTGCCGCGTAGCTCTTCAACCCGAGCTGGAAGCTAAATGCGCGGCCAGCAACACACCTCACCGAACCGGTTCGATCCTGACGACCAACTCCTCCCCGGCTTCAAGCTGCACCACCGGCCCCTGCCGCAGCATCTTCCCGGCGAGAATGCCTGTCTTGCCCGAGGCAAGCTTGACGGTGTATTCCCTTTCCGGCTCGACTGTGAAATACTCCGGCAGGTAGTTGATTCGCGGCCAATCGTGCTTGAAATTGAACCACACCTTATGGCGAGCGATATCGAAGATCACCTTGCCTTCCCACGGACGTTTTGCGCTCATGAACACCACCACGCCGTCGCCGTCGCGCGCCGCTCCGAGGCGGAGGTCGTCTCGCCACTTCTCCACGTGGATGCCCTGCGTCTTGCTCAGGGCGTAGAGCGTCACCGTCCGAATCGCGTTGCACTCGAACTTACTTGTGCCTTGAATCGGCTTGCCGAGGAGAGCGTCAGCAACCTCCCTGTCAGCCCACTTGACGCCCTCCTCCACCGGCGCCACGCTCAGAAGATAAAGCCCCCCCTCGATGGAATCCGCGTGCCCGTCAATGCTCCTCCCCTCCCACGGATAGAGATGATACTTCGGCTTGATGAGATTCACAAGCGGTTTGCGGATGACGTCTCGGTACTTCGTGTCGCCCGTCACAAGGTAGTAGCAGTAGAAGGCGACGTAATTATATCCCCAGTTATCCGAGAGGGACTTATCGTCGTGCGGCCCCGGGGTGTTGGCGAGAGTGTTGAGCATAAGACCGTCGGAGTTGAGTCCGCGCTCGAGAATGGTATCCAGCATCTTCTTAATCAGAGGGCGGTGGCGCCTTTCCTGCTTCGGGGCAACGGTTGACTCGACGCCCTGAAGCAATCCAAGCCCTCCGATTAGCTCGCAGCCGTGGTCGCGGAGATGTCGCGGCTGAAATTTCGGATTGTCGAGATAGTAATCGGCGATGCGGCGCGCGTAATCAAGGTATCGCGGGTCGCCCGTCAGCCCGAAGAGTCGAATCAACACTTGCATGTGATCGCCGTTCACCTCGAGGTTCGAGGAGACGAGATTCCCGTACGGCGTCTCTATCGTCGCCCGCTTCCACAGCTCATCGGTGATTGCTCGCATCCGATCGAGCCACTCGCCCGGACCCGCGGCTTCCACAACCGCGACAAGCCCGTCCTTCATATATTCCGACGCCCCGAAAACCACGGAATCGTACGATTGTCCGACCTCCTTTTTGCCCGTGCGGAAGTCGTAGTTGACAGGGATTACGCCGTGATGAGAGCACAGCTTTATCTCCGCGTGAAGCACATCCCGGACGGGGCCCTCGAACACCTCCCGGTCCGTGAAATACGCCGCCCACCCGACGAACGGATAGCAGTCGGCAGCCGTGTCACGGTAATTCCACGAATCGCCCGTCGCCCGAAACAGTTTCGTCTTCGGGTCAATCTTCCGCAGCGCGACTTCGTGCAGCCAGCGGTGCATTTCAGTGAACGCTGGCGAGGCGAGCTCCGCGTTACTCCGCGCTTTCTCCTCCGGCGAAGCCGCAACTCCGACGTTCGACGCCACATTCAACGCCAATGCGGTTGTCAGAACAAATAGAAATCGTCTCTTGATGTTCAGCATTCTTCCTCCCTCCGGCTGCTTGTCATGATACGCCATCTTTTCCCTGGTAGCCGGCTTTAGCCAGTCTTTTTTTGCTCAAACGGATTGAAACGCCCCAGAGCCGCACTACTGCCGGCCTTTAGCAGGCACCACCCTTAGCCACGGGCTTCAGCCCGTGGTCATCGGGTGAGCCAACTCCTCTCTCACAGCCGGCTTCAGCCGGGCTTCTCGCTCAGGGGCTTCAGCCTTTTCCACGCGCTTTCGGCTTTTCCTCGGCTCTCCCTTCCTGCGAGGGCCCATGAGCGCCTACGGCAATCCCTTCACAAGCTCACTACTGAGGATTGACGGCCCCCAGTATTTCTCTATGTGCTGTACGACCAGTTCCGTCCCCTCGTCGTGGCTCACGTAGGGAGGGTCCTTCGGGTCGTACATGGTGTCCGTCAGGTCTCGCACGAGAATGCAGCGGATGCCCCACCGCGTCATCTGTCGGATAGCGAAAGACCTCCCCAGCACGCACATATTCGTGTGGACGCCCATGACAATGAGGTTCTTGACACCGAGCTGCTTGAGGAAGTAGTAAACCTCCTTGCCATTGTCGCTGATGCCGTCGTACTTCCCTATCTCGATATTCGGGTTCTGGCGTGTCCATGCCAGATAAGACCTCTGTCCCGTATCACAACCGCCGTCGGACGCATCAATCGGCAGCGGGCGACTCGGAAGCGGGAGCGATTTCGGCAATGGAACTGGCGGAGCGAGCATCATCCGCCGCCTCTGCGGCCAGTCCGCATAAAACTGCATCGTCTCCGACGGGCAATGGATGATCTCAACGCCCTTGGCGCGGGCCGCATTGACCACCGGCGCCATTTTCTTCGCTATCGCCTCGCACCGGCGGGTCGCCCCGCGGCACCAATGCTCGTCCCACATGTCACAGATGAGAATCACGCTCTCGGCGACCGGAAACTCCTTCTCTACGATGACCTTATTCCACTCCCCGCTCCCCTTGAAGGTCTCCACCCGGCTTCGCAGCCGCAGGCGGAGCTTCCCTTCCGGTCGGGGTCTTTGCGCAACCGGAGGCAGTTTCTTCCGCTCCATGTCTCGCTCCGCAGCCCAGAACAGCGCGTTCGCCAACATTCTCAGAAATGTCGCGTTCTCAAAATCCTGCTGAGCTCCCAGCGAAGTGTAAAAGACCCTCCCTCCTTTGTAGGGCCGCGTCCACGTCACCGGCTCGGAGCCCTTCGATTCCGGAGTCGAACCGCTCATCAGAAGCTTGCAGTCGCCCGCCAGCGGCGCCGTCCGGTACAGGCTCGCCCTCGACCTGATTGTGCCGACGCCGTCGAGCACAGGGTGCCCCTTCGCGTTGCCATTGACCCTCGCCTCCATCGTCGGGCCATTCCCGAAATGCCCGTGGTAATTCCCGCCAAGCACGAGCTTGTCGAACTCGAGCCACTTCTGAAAGCCGTGGCTCGCCGTCCGCACCGCCACAATCGGACGGCCCGATAAGCAATACTTTTTGACTCGCTCCAACTGCTCGCCGCCAATCGTCAGCCGGCGGGTAAAAAAGAGCGCCGCGTCACACTTGTCCAGCGCCTCCAGACCGGGGAGGTTCGCGAAACCGCGCGCCTTAATCAGCGTGGACCGAGCGTTGTAACGCTCCTCGAGATACTTCTGAAACGCCGTGAGCGATGTATCCGAATCGTACTCCGCCGAGCCGGAGATTAGGCACACCTTCAGCGGCGTCTCCGCCTTCGCGGGCAGTAACCAACAGCAAACGACCAAAACCACAAGTAAGGAAAGAACCTTGCGCATGAGACTGACCTCCTGAGATGCCTTGATTTGTGTCGCCTCAGACTTTGCCACTCTTAAACAACGTCCGGCACCACAAACGGTTTACGGTAGCTCCGCTTCAGCAGCCGGTTCGCCTCCTCGTCCCCGACAAACCTTTCTGTTTTGCCGTCGAACGTCAGCTTCCGGCCTCCAAGCCGGCAGCAGATATTTCCCAGGTGAACGAGAATGGCGCTGCGATGCCCCTGCTCGATGTCCGCGCTCGGGAGCTTCCGGCTACGAATGCACGCCAGAAAATTGTCCCTGTGCGGAACATCCCCCGGACGACCGTACTCCTGGGCGATAATCTTCCCGCCGCCGGTGAACACCTGCCATCCCCCGCCGTGTCGCCCTATTATCATCAGCTCCTTTGTCCCATAAAACTCCACGCGGGTCGCGTTCTGCGGCCAGTATGGGAAACTGTCGCTGCCGCGGATGTTGCCCGGCGTCTTACTCATGTACGGCGCCCATTGCGTCAACTCCAAGGTCATCACCAGCCCATCGAAGTCATACGTCACCGCCTGCGTGTCGGGAACCTCCCTGTCGTCGTCGAAAGCGAGATTTCCCCCGCTACAGTGCACTCCCTTCGGATAATCCTTCCCGACGAGCCAGCGGGCGATGTCGAGCTGATGGATTCCGTCGTCGGCCATGTCTCCTCCGGAGAAATCCCAATAGGCATGCCATCCGCCGTGCTGGATGCGCGCGTTGTAAGGACGTTTCGGCGTCGGACCCAGCCACGTGTTCCAGTCAATCTCATCCGGCTGTTTGCTGTCCGGCTCCATGTGAAAGGGGCCGCCCGATTTCAGGTTGAAGACCTTGCAAAACGGTATCTTCCCCAGCTTGCCGCTCTTGATGTACTCTAAGGCTTTGTGAACGTATGGCGCGCTGCGGTTTTGAGTTCCGCACTGAACCACACGCTTGTAGCGGCGAGCCGCCTCGACTATCTTCCGCCCTTCCCAGATGTTGTGCGAAGGCGGTTTCTCCACGTAAACGTCCTTCCCCGCCTGGCACGCCATCACCGTCGCCAAACCGTGCCAATGGTCCGGCGTCGCGACGATGACCGCGTCAACATCCTTATCTTCGAGAGCTCGCCGCAGGTCCGAAACCCGCTTGGGCGCCCGTCCCTGCCTCGATTTCAGACCCCGCACCAGCCCGCCTCCTCGACGCGAGTCCACATCGCACAGATAGGCGAACTCCACGTCCCGCCGCTCCGAGAACGTCCGCAGCAGGGAACTCCCTCTTCCCCCACAACCGATCAGACCGAAAATAATCTTCTCGTTTGCCGAGGCCGCCGAAAGCGACCTCGTTGCACCTAATGCGAGCGTGCCCGCATAAGCCCCCATCACACTCCCCACCGAGTTCTGGAGAAACCGTCTCCTGCTAATTCGTTGCATCGCCTCCTCCTTTCGTCAAATACGTCGAGCATCGAAGATTCCACAACACCGACCTCACAACCCAGCGCCTCGCCTGCCCCGCATCTTTTTGCTGATTCTTCCGTTATAAGCAACTGCCGACCCTATGTCAATTAGCGTGTCCAACTGAGTGCGGCTGCATTCCGGTGGTAAAGCTCCCCAGAGGTCAGGCCCCGCGGCTTCCCGGCCACTAAGAACAGGAACTGCGATTTCATCTCAATCCCGCCGGGTGGCGCCCGCGAGGCGCCTATCGCACAAAGGAACACTCCGGCTTCTGTTGTTCACTGACCCTCTGCGACCTTGCGCCTTTGCGTTAAGCTCTCTCTTCCTGCCCTCCTTGTCACCGGAATACAGCCACGCCCGACCCATCTCCGCGCTTGCCAGGACTTTTTTCAGATGGCATTATACGTTTTGGGCGCGCGACAGAAAAAGGAGTCTGGCCAATTGGAGCCGCCACTGCTGAATTAGCGTGTCGGCAGGTTCTAACATGCTGTCATCTTCACAGCCTCAGCATCTTGTGTTCGTTGTTCCGGAGAAAAGCCGCGGTTTCCGCCTGGATAAGTTCCTGACAGACTGCCTGCCGGAGAGGTCAAGAGCCTACGCTCAGAAACTTATTCAAAAGGGCTTTGCGACGGTCAACGGACAACCGGCGAAAGCCCACCACCCGGTGAAGGAGGGGGAGGTTGTGGAGGTCGTTCTGCCGCCTCCGGAGCAACCTTCGCTCCAGCCGGAAGACATCCCCCTGGAAATCCTCTACGAGGACGGATTCCTTATCGCGGTCAACAAACCGGCGGGTCTCGTCGTGCATCCGGGAGCGGGCAATCCGTCCCACACGCTTGTCAACGCGTTGTTGGGGCACTGCGAAAAGCTCTCTGCAGCCGGACATCCTTTCCGGCCGGGCATCGTCCACAGGCTTGATAAGGACACTTCCGGCTGCATTGTCGCGGCGAAGGACGATGTGACGCATCAAAAACTCGCAAACCAGTTTCTGAACCACCGTGTGCATAAGGAATATCGGGCGATTGCCGCAGGGACCTTTGCGGAGGAAAGCGGCGTAATTGAGACCCACATCGCACGCAGCAGGCGGAATAGAAAAAAGATGGCTGTGACCGCAGCCGAAGGCAGGCTCGCCTTCACTCGTTATCGCGTTCTGGAGAGCTTCTTTCACGCCTCCTACCTGAGTATCGAGCCGGTTACAGGGAGGACACATCAGATCAGGGTGCACTTGTCCCACATCGGCCATCCCATCGCCGGCGACAGGCAGTACGGCCCCGGCGGCACATTGCCCCGGCTGGAAATTGAGTTTCCACGGCAAATGCTTCATTCGTACAAGCTGGAGTTAACCCATCCCCGTTCTTCCGAGAAAATGAGATTCACAGCCCCCCTTCCGGAAGATTTCCGCTTCGCTCTCAACCAGCTCAGGGCATTGAAGCGGAAACCGTGAAGGAGAGGGAGCTCGGGTGAAACCTGTTCGCGGGCTCCGGCGGACTGACTTTTTTGCACACAACTTCTTGACACTTCCCTCTTATGGTCGTAATATCTCGGCATCCTGCGGTATGCTGCGGCTTCGGCTGAAACAGGGGGGTTGGAAAAAGCCTTCCGTTTTCTCCTCAGGAGCACGCTATATTGCAGCATCTTAATTAAAGGAGGGGTTAAAACTCAATGACCGACGAAACCACAAACTTAATGGAAAAGCCAGAAGAATCGGGAAGGGAGGCTTCGGATTCGGACGCTCTTGCCCGAGACGAACTCAGAAAGCTCTACGAGGAATCATGCGCCGGCATCAAAGAAGGCGCAATCGTCAAGGGCAAAATCATCAAGATAACCAATGACGGAGTTTACGTGGATGTCGGGTACAAGTCCGAAGGAATCGTGCCGCTGTCAGAGTTCAGCAACCCGGCGCTTGTTAAGGCCGGCGAGGACGTAGATGTGTATCTGGAGACCATGGAAGACGCCGAGGGCATGATCGTTCTGTCCAGAATAAAAGCGGAAAAACAGAAGAGATGGGACGAGACGATCCTTCGCAGTAAGGAAGGGGATGTCGTCAAGGGCAAGATAACCCGGAAAGTGAGGGGGGGAGTGATTGTGGATATCGGCATGGAGGCTTTCCTTCCCGCCTCGCAGATTGACATTCGCCACGTCAGCAATGTTGACGAGTACATGGGAAAGGTTCTCGAGTACAAGATCATCAAAATCAACACCGAGAGGAAAAACATCGTTCTGTCCCGCCGCGAGCTTTTGGAGGAAGAAAGATCTCGCAACCGCGAGAAGCTCCTCAGCGAGATCGAGATCGGTGAGATCCGTGAGGGCGTGGTCAAGAACATCACCGATTTCGGGGCGTTCATAGACCTTTACGGGATGGATGGTCTCCTCCATATCACCGATATGACCTGGGGAAGGGTCAACCATCCTTCGGAGATGGTATCCGTCGGCCAGAAGGTAAGGGTCATGGTCCTCGACTTCGACCGCGAGAGACAGAGGATCGCCCTCGGCCTCAAACAAACCACGCCGAACCCTTGGCAGGACATCGCCTCGAAGTACCCCGTCGGCTCCATAGTCAAGGGAAAGATCGTCAATATAGTTCCGTACGGCGCGTTCTTCGAGATAGAAAAAGGTGTCGAGGGCCTCATCCACATTTCGGAAATGTCCTGGACTAAGCGGATTAACCATCCTTCCGAAATCCTCTCCGTGGGAGATGAGGTCGAGGCCATGGTTCTGAACATCAAAAAGGACGAGGCGAAAATCTCCCTGGGGATAAAGCAGACGGAATTCAACCCCTGGTCTGTGGTCGAAGAAAAGTACCCGCCCGGCTCTCGGATTCGCGGAAGGGTCCGCAACATTACAAGCTACGGAGCTTTCGTCGAGTTGGAGGAAGGAATTGACGGGCTTATCCATATCTCCGATATGTCCTGGACAAGAAAGATCAACCACCCCACTGAGGTGGTTAAGAAAGGGGAGATCACCGAGGCGCTCGTGCTTGCAGTTGACCAGGAGGCTAAAAAGATTACCCTCGGCCTCAAGCAGCTTCAGTCGAATCCCTGGGAGACGATTGACCAGTTCATCCAGGTCGGGTTGGTTGTCGAGGCGGAGGTCACAAAGATAGCTGACTTCGGGGTCTTTGCAACAATCGAGAATGGGATCGAGTGCCTCATCCATATTTCCCAGTTGTCCGACAAGCCTTTTGAGAAGATAGAGGACACCGTCAAGAGGGGGGATAAGGTCCGCGCCAAAGTTGACCGCATAGACAAGCAGAGACGCAAAATCGCTTTGAGCATTAAGGACTATCAGCGAGACCTGAGGCTCTCGGAAGAAAAGGTGGCGATGGAAGCGGTCAAGGCCATGTCCTTGGGCGACGAGTCAATAGGTGGCATGAAAGAGCATATTGAGCAGGCCGTCGAGCAGTTGTCTTCTCCGGCTGAGGTGGAAGCCGCACATGACACGGCAGAAGCTGCTGAAGCTGGAAAGGAGGCCGAGGCGCCGCCTGCCGCCGAAGAGCAGCCGCCTGAGAGCCAGCTCACAATTGGCGAGCCGGAGCAAGAGCCAACACTGGAGGTTCCCACCGCAGAGCAAGAGGTCGAGCTGGAAAAGCCGGGGCCAGAGGAACCTCCTGCTGAAGAGACCACGCCTGAGTTCCCTGTTGAGAAGACATACGTGACGCCGGAGGAGGAGCCCCCCTCGCAGCAGCCTCCGCCTGAAGAAATCCCGCCTGAGCCTTCGAGCGTAGAAGAAGGTTTCGGGGAAGAGGAGCCTGCCTTTGAGGAGCCTCCCGCCGAGGAAAGCACGCCTGAGGCTTTCTCCGCTGAAACCGCTGTCCCAACGGATGCCGCCGAGCCTTTTGCCGAGACGGAAATGCCGCCTGTCGCTGAAGAGCAGCCTCCCGAAAGCCAGCTCACAATTGCCGAGCCGGAGCAAGAGCCAACACTGGAGGTTCCCGCCGCAGAGCAAGAGGTCGAGGTGGAAAAGCCGGGGCCAGAGGAGCCTCCGGCTGAAGAGACCACGCCTGAGTTCCCTGTTGAGAAGACATACGTGACGCCGGAGGAGCCCCCCTCGCAGCAGCCTCCGCCTGAAGAAATCCCGCCTGAGCCTTCGAGCGTAAAAGAAGGTCGCGGGGAAGAGGAGCCTCCCGCCGAGGAAAGCACGCCTGAGGCTTTCTCCGCTGAAACCGCCGTCCCAACGGATGCCGCCGAGCCTTCTGCCGAGACGGAAATGCCGCCTGAGCCTTCGAGCGTAAAAGAAGGTTCCGGGGAAGAGGAGCCTGCCTTTGAGGAGCCTCCCGCCGAGGAAAGCACGCCTGAGGCTTTCTCCGCTGAAACCGCTGTCCCAACGGAGACCGGCGAGCCTCCTGCCGAGACGGAAATGCCGCCTGTCGCTGAAGAGCAGCCTCCTGAAAGCCAGCTCACAATTGGCGAGCCGGAGCTGGTGCCGATGCCAGAGGTTCCCGCCGCGGAGGAAGACGTCGAGATGGAAAAGGCCGCACCTGAGGAACCTGCGGCTGAAATACTCGCGCCGGAGCCTTCAGGCACGGAGGAAGGTCTCGCGGACAAAGCGCTTCCCCTTGAGGAGCCCTCCACGGAGGAGAGCACGCAGGAGCCTTCCTCGGCTGAGCCTTCTTCCGAAACTGCCCCGCCGGCAGAGGCCGCGGAACCTCCCGTTGGCGCTGAAGAGCCGGCCCCCGAAAGCCCTGCTGAGCCGGAACTGGAGGAAAAACCTTCTGTTGAGGGGGAGGAAAAGCCCGAAGCGGCGGCTGACAGTGAAGACGAACCCGAGGAGAAGGGCGAGGTTTTTCCCTGAGCGCATGCCCCGCGGCGCATCTGGCGGGCAGCACTCGAAGCCTTGTCCAGCCGACAATCCGTCGCGGCTACTATGCCGACTGCGAACGTCCGATTTCCTTCGGCAGGCGAGAACCTCTATCTATTCTCCAGCACCGCCTCGACGATTTTGACGATTTTGAGGTGTACTTCTTCGGCGTTCCCGGAGGGACCGAGGACGGTTATTCTCTGCGATTCCTCCTTCGCCAGCGACAGATAGCCAGCCCTGACTTTTTCGTGAAAGACAGTTCCCGCCGTCTCCATTCTGTCCATCGCCTCTTTGCCAGAAACCGCTCGGCGGTTCTCTTTGATCCTGCTGAACCCGGTTGCCACATCCACGTCCAATAGAAAGGTCAAATCCGCGTTTAGCCCGAAAGATGCGTAACCGCACATCCGCCGCGTTCGCGACAGGTCCAACCCTCTTCCGTAGCCCTGATACGCCATGGTCGAATCGTTGTACCTGTCGCAGAGGACGATCTTGCCTTCCTCGAGGGCGGGAAGAATAACCTCCGCCGTGTGCTGCGCCCGGTCGGCGAGAATCAAAAACAGCTCCGCCCTGTCAACGATCTCTTTTTGGTCTGCATCCAGTACGATTCCCCTGATGAGCTTCCCCATTCTCGTGCCACCGGGCTCGCGCGTGCTCAGGCAATCGTATCCCTTCGAGACAAGGTAGGAATGAAGCATCGCCATTTGAGTGGACTTGCCGCTTCCCTCCGGCCCTTCAAACGTTATGAGCTTGCCTTTCACACCAGCCTCAGCCAATCTTTTTTATTCGCACGCCCTTCGCGGTATCCTCGAGGACGTACCCCATCTCCTTGACTCTGTCGCGAATTTCGTCGGCGAGCTTCCAGTTCTTCTCCGCCCTCGCTTCATCTCTTTCCTGCGCCAGGCGGCGGACTTCCGGGTCAATCTCGACCTTCTCAGGAAGAAGCCCCAGGACCACGTCAACTTCCTCGAAAAAGGATTTCAGCTCCGAAGCGCCCTCTCTGCCGACCTCGCCCTCGTCCATTCGCCGATTCGCCCAGCGGATAAGATCGAACAGGCTGCCCAGCGCTCCTGAGACGTTGACGTCGTCATCCATCGCGGAAGTGAAGCCCTCCCTGCCCATTTCCACTTTCTGCCGCACATCGTCGTCCGGCGCCGGCGAATCAGCCTCCTCGAGCCTCGCCAGAAAATCGTCAATTCTTTGCAGTCCGCTTCTCGCGGATTCCAGACCCTCGAAGGTGAAATTGAGCTGCTGACGATAATGACCGCTCATCAGAAGATACCTTATCTGCCGTCCGGTGTAGCCTTTGCCAAGAAGGTCTCGCAGCGTGTAGAAATTTCCGAGCGATTTGGACATTTTCTGCCCTTCGACAATAAGGTGCGCCGCGTGAAGCCAGTAGCGAACGAACCGCTTGCCAGTGTAGGCCTCTGACTGGGCGAGCTCGTTATCGTGGTGCGGGAAGATGTTGTCCACGCCGCCGGTGTGAATGTCAAAAGTCTCGCCCAGGTACTTCATTGACATCGCCGAGCACTCGATATGCCACCCAGGCCTCCCCTTGCCGAAGGGGCTTTCCCAACAGACATCCCCGTCGTCTTCATCCCACGCCTTCCAGAGAGCGAAGTCGGCTGCCGATTCCTTGTCGTACTCGTCGCTTCTCACCGTCGTCCCCGGCCGGAGAAGGCCGGGCGAAATGTTCGCCAACTTTCCGTAATCGCTGAACTTGTCAATTCGGAAATAGACTGAGCCATCTTCCCCCTTATACGCGCACCGCTTTTTCAGAAGGCCCGAGACCATTTCTATCATCTCCCCGACGTGCTCCGTTGCCCGCGGGTAGTGCTCCGCACGCTCGATATGCAGCGTATCAATATCCTCAAAGAACGACTCGATATACTTCTCGGTATGCTCCGCCAGAGAAATGCCTCGTTTCCGAGAATCGCGGATCGTCTTGTCGTCAACATCGGTGATATTCATCACCTGAATCACCCGATAGCCCCGGTACTTCAGGTATCTGCGCAGAACGTCCTCGAAGATGTACGTCCTGAAATTGCCGATGTGCGCATAATCGTAAACCGTCGGGCCGCAGGTGTACATTCGCACTTCCCCCTCCTTGAGGGGCACAAAGTCTTGTTTCCCACGAGCCATCGTGTTATAGAATACCAGAGGCAAAACTCATCATCTCCTTTCCGAGCGTTGAGAAGACTCCCATCCCGTTTTCTGGAATCCTATCACTCACCAGTTTTCATGGCAAGACGTTCTTTCGGTTCTCAAGGCTCTACCAGCGGGACTTGTAGATTGAGGCCAGTGTGCAGCGATGCTGAAATTCCCGAACAGTCCTTGCATCGCAGCCTGGAATGGGTGCGGCCGTATTTCAGTGGCAGACTTGGCCCCGTACCCAGCCCGTGCGGGAATCTCGACCTCGTCTCCGTTTCCCCCTCCCCGAGGAGAGGGAAACGCCGGCGTACTTTGAGCACGAAAAAAGTCGAGCTCGCCTTGAGGAAACTTCGGAGTCGTGAGGCGACGTATTGCTCCGACAGGATAACAGGATGGACGGGGCTTTGCGACCCCGCGTTTCGCGGGGTTTTTCCATTTTCTCTCGCCAAGACGCCAAGGACGCAAAGGGAGACCGAAGCCTGGACGGGTTGCATGTGCCGTTTGTCAGCCACAGCTCGGTCCCTAACTTTGCATCCGGTTTCTTCTTAGCGAGCTTTGCGTCTTTGCGAGAGGCCTCCCCTTTTTCCATTTTCTCTCGCCAAGACGCCAAGGGCGCCAAGGTCTTCAAGCCCGCCGGGCTGTGATTTGCTGCATGGTTCACGTCTCTGGAACAATCCCGTTCACGCCGATGGCGTGATTAGCCCGTCAAAATAGCTCCTTTCACGACACCATTCATACTTCACCCGATTTGCGAATCCATGTACTTGCGCCCGGAACGGCGTAGTATCGGAGAACGCGCCCTTTTTCTTAGACCGGTGCCCTGGGCGTTGCTAACTGTGCCCTTGCAAGGCGACGGGAAAGCAATCTTCAGCCCTGAAAGAGCGCGATATTCCAGCCCAGAGCAGCGCGAGGTCAGCGCCCAAGCCCTGAAGGGGCGTGATAAGTCGCTCGCAAGTGTGGGGTTTGTTCCACGGGCAGGAGAGCTGACGTCCGTGGCACTGAGACGCGGCCGCACCCCACGGTTCAGCTCTGAGGAAGAAGGAATTCTTCGCACCTTTACATAGCGATTCCGGGCAAGTATACAGGGCGGAATAGGGGGCGGGTAGGCGAGATTGACTCGTGCGGAAGAAAAAACTCTTCGCACGGGCTTTTTTTCTTGCATTTTCGGATAAGTTGTAATACTTTTCCGATAAACAGCACACTTTCCACCGGGAGAGAAAGATGAAAGTACCAAAACATCCCACTCTGATCGGAAGGCTTTGCCAGGCCAGGGTCAAGGAACTCAAGGCCACCGGTCCCGTGCTGGTCGCCAGTCTGGTCATCATCCGCAAGCAATGCGGTCGGCCCGGTTGCCATTGCCAGCGGGGAGAGAAGCACC
>Ga0315549_1000061_pt1 | contig 109757 bp, 119 predicted proteins | sample SalMarSW160200MG_FD_203101 | JGI IMG/M metagenome (GOLD analysis project Ga0315549, IMG submission 203101) | Salt marsh sediment microbial communities from the Plum Island Ecosystem LTER, Massachusetts, United States - Salt Marsh Sediment SW1601-200 ... | reverse complement strand
GGTGCTGCTACGTTTGAACTCATGCTTACCCCCCTTTCAGGGCAAGCGTTCAGGTCGGGCTTAACGCTATTCAGTTGTTAAGGTGCGTGTTTGTGTTTCCAGTCTCATCATCACACAAAAAGCGCTTAAGTGATATTTCAAAATGAACCTATATTTTCATGATAGGAATTGAGGGATAGAAAAACAGAATTAAAAACGGATTAAGGCTTGCGGCTACCCTGCCGAGCCTGCCAGCTCCGCCCCTAGTCCCTGCCGCCGTAGAGGGCAAGGTGAGGATTCGCCCAAGCAGCGTCACTAGCCTCTCGCCCTGCCTTAGTCAAACGGTAATACCTTCGGGGCGGTCCTGGTGGGTAGTGGTCTTGAAAGGCTGACTTTTCTTCCTTGCCGGTAGGCTCTACCCAGCGCAATCTGACAAGGTTTGAGAAGTAGACAACAAAGGAATGGTAGCGGCAACTGGTAGTCTTGTAGGGGATGCGAGCTAAGTATCTTTCAGTTAGTATCTCGATCCTCTCAGGGTCAATGGCACGCTTCTCACGCCGAGCTTGTTTCTCCTCACGCCGGGTAGCTCTATCCACAGCAGTGGCCTTGATGAGGGCTGTTTTATAGTGGTAAAAGATATCGGCTTGGGGAGCACCGACCTCCGGGTCAATTCCGGGTGAGCCATTTGGGCTGTGCGCTATCAGATACTCCCTGATAAACCAGCCGCAGCCGAAGGGACGTAGGAAGCCACCTCTAGCTGGTCTTAACGGCTCAACCACCACTTTACTCCTCCCAGAGCTTTCGATACCACTCTTTTAACTCTTTGCCAGCAACCTTCCTGTATCGCATGGTTGTACCAATATTGGCATGGCCAAGTTGCTCCTGGAGCATCCTGAGCCCATCGCCGGAGTCATCAAACTTTACCGCGCGGGTTGCAAAGGCATCCCTCAGCCGGTGGGGACTCACCCCGTGCACTTTGCCACTCTCCGGATTAACCAGATCTGGTAGACCAGCCCTTTCTGCACACTCCTTCACTACCTGCCAGGCCCGATGCCTGTTAATCCGAAAGATGACACCTCTAGTCTTATCCCTTGTGACAAAGTCAGACAGCATCCTCATGGTGTCAACATCAACAGGCAAGGTTCTCACCCGGCGGTGCTCTTTTTCTTTGGCTACTGCCTTTTTGACGCTATCTCCGCAAATTGGGCAGAACTTATGGCTTTTACCCAATCTCGCTCCACACTTAGGACAGGACAGCCTGAGACGGATCTTAAGGTGCTGGATGGTGACGGTACCTTGGGCAAAGTCTATATCCTCGACCTTCAGAGCTAGAGCCTCACTGATGCGGCAGCCTAACCGAAACAGGAGCCTAATGAGCAGCCTGTCACGGAAGCACGTAGCTGCTTTCTCCATCAGGATTATCTCTTCCGGTTCAAGATAGGCTTTCATCGTTTCATGCCTTCCCCCAAATAGTCCAGCCTGTAAACCACTCTCTGTAAATTACACCCGCACCGGGGATTCCCTTTCACAAAAGACCTGGTTTGCAAACATTTTTCCTCAGCCCTCTTTTGCTAGCTGTTTTTGCCCCGATTTTGGGGTAAGGCTCTGCAAAGGCTGGCCCAAAATGTCCTCCAGCGTTTTATCCTCCCGCTGCACCCTTGTCTGCACAAACCCCGGGCTAACTTTTATCCCGGTCTCTTCAAATATCCACCTTGCCGCTGCCGAATAATTGCCACAGCAAGCCTGAAGGGCTTTACAAACAATTGCAAAGGGCACATCGTATCTTTTTCGACCTATCTTATTACCCGACCTGGGTCCGTGCCGTTTTGCATAGCCCATCCCGGCCTGCACCTGCTGACTTATCGTCTGTCTCTCCATCTCAGCCACTGCCGCCATAATATTAAAGATAAATTCGCCACGAGAAGTGGTAGTATCAATAGATGGCTCTATATAACTCCGAAAGCCCACCCGGTAACCCCTTAGCGTGCTTAGGGTATTGGCGGCGTGAATAACGGAGCGGAAGGCGCGGTCTATTTTCCAGACGAGCAGCGTATCAAACTTGTGTAGAGCGGCATCCTTTATCAGCTGTTTCCAGCCTACTCTTCGCGAGAAGTCAGCAGCCGAGGCTTCATCAACATACTCCCGGTAAACAATCCAGCCCATCTCCTGGCAGTAGTCCCGGAGTTTCGATAGCTGGACCTCCGTGTCCTGGTCTTTGTCTGTTGTTGAGACTCTAGCATAAAGGGCTGCTTTCATCTTACGTGTGCTTCCTCCTTTTCTTTAGTGAGCAAAACTCGCCTCCTTCGGATAGCGCGGTCTCCGTCTCATCAGCCGGCCAATCCCCTCCAAATCTTCTAGCGTACAAATGCTCTTACCGTTTGTTTACTTTTTGGGTTAGCACTGCTATTGTTTGAGATAGGCACGCTCTAATCTCCTGCTTCCCTCGACCTTGCACCGAGCCGCAAGCCAGGGCATCTCGCTTTTAAGGCGGTTCCTGTTCAGAGGTTGTGTCCATTCCACCTTCGCTTTTAGCCTCCTCATGGAGAAACTTGCCAAGTAGCAGGTCCAAGGCTCTGCGCAACCGCTGTTCAGCATCCGTGCTTGGTACAAAGGTTATCTCAACTACACGAATAGCCTCGCCTTTGCGATGCCGGCGTTTGAATCGGATATCTATACTTTCTTCTTTGCTCATGCCTTCAATGCTTATCATATTTTGTCACGCCTGAGTTTTGCGATATAATGACATCGTGGATGCAAAAATTTTTCTTAAAGCCCTAGTCGCATGGGATGAATTTTGGGCAACGATAAGGCTTGGATGGAGGCTTCTGGAGGATCCGCGGCGCCTACCAACAGAGCGGCTACAAAAGTGGCTTCGTAAACCTGCCTTAATTTATGGTGAAGACGCTCGAACCTGGCTCAGCATATGGATAGCGAAAGGAATATGGGATGGTTTAAGGAAAATTTATCAGGGTTACCCCGTTTGGCAAACTTCTTTCCAAATTCCTATAGATTCGCTCTCAACGAAGCAGCTAAGAAGAATAGAAAGGGACCTGGCAATGTATCCCAGGAAAACTCCTCAGGACCACACTCTTTTTTCCCAAGCTCTCTGTAGTACTCAGGTAAGCATGCCGGAGCTTGCAGCTGATATCAATCTTGACGAGCTCCCTAAAGAAGCCAAAACGGAAATTGAAGAGGAAAGCAAAGAAAGCTTAGAGCAACTGCGTAAGGAAATTTCAAAGGAGTTAGAAGGAAGTATCCACATGCCTACCAAATTGGGGGCGGCCTATCTGCTGGCCCACAGGTCAGTGCACTGGTTGGGTCTAAGAGAGCCTCCGCTTCCCCAAGACTGGTGGATATATGCCTTCTTCGGAGGAAAGGTTCACCCTTTATGGCCACATCCTAACCCTCCTGAGGAAATCAGAGAAGAATATAGGTACTTCAGCGAATTTAGAGAGAGCATCGAAAAAGCTCCTACTGGAGAGCAAAAACTCTCTGAGACTGAAGCGCAAGATCTGCTGCTAGGAAATGAAGACGGTGAATTCGAAAAGAAGTACGAATCCTTTGAATTTAACCCAAATCATCCTCTCCGTAAGCTAATTCATACTGTCAAATTCGGAAAGGTAGAATGGGTAGAGAAAATCAAGCGAGATCAGCAGATAAAGGCGTGCTTTGAAAATAGGGAAGATGTGGAAGAGCTCCTTATACAGGAAATGAGGGAAGACGCAGAGATAACAGCTGAATTGAGGTACTTACTAAAAGCAAAGGGGAGGGAGCGCTTCCCGGAGTTTTTCCGTAAAAGAGCTGACAGAGTTTATCGCCGAGTATATGAGTGCTTCAGGAGGCGAGGCTATCGCATGCCTACACCCCCCGAGGGCTGGAGAAAAAGATGCCAAGAGCAAATTCTTTCTACTATTGAAGTCAAGGAATTAACTTCATGGGGCTGATTTGTGAATGACAATCCAAAATGAGCCCACCAAAGAGCCGCAAAAAGGGTCGAGCGGATACTCAAAAGAGTAGGAATTCGAAGCGTCAGCGAGTTTAGTAAACTAGTAGACCTGCTCTCATTGAAAGAGCTTCTTGCGGGAAGAGCTTTTCCCGCTAAGAAGACGCAAAAGTGCAAACGATACCGAGTAATCAACAAGCCCGAAGAGTGCATAGTGAACCAGCGGAAGGTCTCTAGCGCCCATTCGCGAATATTGAAGACGTTCATTGGGACTTGCCGCAGACGGGCTAGTTGGCGTCGGCACTAGTCTGGTAGGCTAAAGCTTTAAGCAACTCCTCGTCGAAAAGGTTTCGGAAGGCATCTTACCAGGGCAAAACGTAGAGACTCTGCAGTCGGAAAGATTGTATCAATTGCATCCACTCCCCCTCCCTTGGAAAGGGAGGGGGAAGAATCTTAAAAGAGAGGCTTCGCCTCTCTTAAACTCTCCATTTTCCATCTCTCCTGACGAGGGGTCACCGGAGAGGGGGATAAAAAGAAAGAGGGGCTGCGCCCCTCTTAAATTCCCCGTTTAAGCATGGCGATTCTTGGGGTTATGGGGTATAATTTAGCAGAGTTCGGGCGCCTGTAGCTCAGCGGACAGAGCACCGGTCTTCGGAACCGGGTGTCGTGGGTTCGAATCCCTCCAGGCGCGCCAGATTTTGAAGCTAAATAATCAAAGTGGGAGGTTACTTTTTACCGATTTGCTACTAAATATTATATATTGACAAAATACTACTCGTGGACATAAACTGATGTAATTAAAAGCAAATAGAGCATGGGGGTTGTTATGCCTAAAGAATCCAAAGAATCTGTTGCAATGTTTATTGATTATGAGAACATCAGAAGGGGGATGTTAAAACACTTTCAAACGAGAATCCCAGAAGATGTGAGTATTGAAACACTATTAAATGCTTTTACTGAAGTAGCGAATGAAATTGGGCAAGTATACGAAGGCTATGTATATGGAGATTGGACAATTAGGCCTGAGGATGCACGCAAGGTCGAAAAAATCCAGCAATATAGAATCCAAGTGGCACTTAGGTCTGATAGCAAAAAGGATAGGACTGACCCTGTTATGAATTTTGCCATTGATGATTTTTTTCGTGATAAATCTGAAATTAACAATATTGTTATCGGTGCCGGAGACTCAGATTATTGTGAAGTAGTACGAAGGGCAAACAGAATACCAAAAAACATTTACATTTGTGCTATAAGTGTTCAAACAGCACCTGAATTGATTAGTATTGCGAAAGCTTTTTTCCCAATCGAACAAAGATTAGGCCTCAAGCTTATTGACCCAAGCGAAATGGCAGGAGCGATAGCAAAACTAGACCCAGTTGAAGTGAAAAGGTGGACTCCCCTCATTCATCAATTGTCAATAGCCGAAGAACGCTTGCCTTATGTTGTACGTAGCCATTTTATAAAACAGTATTTGCCACCTGGGCTAGGATATGGAGACGATTTTGAAGGGATAATGACAACTCTGCTAACTGCTGAAAAAGTTGGGCTTGTGGAATTTGATAAAATTCCGAATCCAGAAGACCAAAGACCTGTCAAGATAGTACGGTTGAACAAGGGAAATGATATGGTTAAAGCTCTCTTAAGAGGTGAATTAAAGCAAACATAGGGGGCATAAGCCCCCTATGTTTGCTAAATAAATAACTAACTAATTATTACTAACTGTTATTAATATAATAGAGACAATGCAGTTTTGTCAATAGATAATTAGTCATATTTAGTGTCTTTTTTACGTATTAGCTAATAATTTTCTCGTCCCTAGTTATATTATTTACAATTTTAATTTATAATTTTATCAAAGCTCTGTGCCGCAGCTTCCTGTAATCCGGGTGCTACATGGCTATAGGTATCAAGTGTTATTTGTCTATGATAAACGCCCCCCAAGATTCACTCAGGGGGCATTATCAATTTTACCTGTTAAACCACTACCCTAAATCTTCTCAAAGACCTCGCGGACTTTGGGGTTGAGGCCGCTGCTGATTTTCTCCACCGCCTCGTAGCGGAGCTGGTGCAGTTTTGACTGCTTCTCCTCGAACTCGCTGCGGGTGTAGAGTCGCTCCGGGTGCACCATGATATCGTCAACCGCCCGGATGGCCGCCGGCACTTTAAAGCCGGTGGGAGAGTCCACCCAGTCCTCAAGGCCGCTGCGCAGCAGAGAGTCCAGTATGCTCATGGTATGACCCACGTTTATATCTTTAAAGTGGTAGCCTTCCCCTACGGAACCCGTGTTAATCAGGTAATAGTTAACGTGGGCCAGGTTAGACAGTATATCGTAGAACCGGTTGGCGTGAGCAGTACGGTCGCCGGCCATAAAGGGGTCATAGAAAAACTCCGTCCTGATTTTACCCGCCTGCGTCGGGTCGCCCGCCGAGGACTCCATAGCCTGCCCCAGCACCATCAACGCGGTGGCCTGCTCCAGGTCCAGCTTGGATATCGCCGGAATGGTAGAGCCCCTGGTGATGATAATAACGTTATCGATTCTCTCGACATCAATGTGGGAACTGGCGTGCATGAAGTCCTTCCTCATAACGACCGCCCTGCCGTTCGAAGTCCTCTCGAAGTTTTCAAAGTCGAAATCGCCTTCCCCGGTGACGAAGACATTCTCAAGGACCGTCTCGGCTTTCAGCAGGCCGTAGAATATCTCGACCTGCTCTCCCGGGTTGACCCCCTCTGTCTTGACAAAGACGCCGCCCTGCTCGAAACCATAAAACGAGCCGTCCGGCATGAGGGTGCCGCCGTCGTCCTGTATCAGCCACGACCTCTCCATGCCCTTCCGGGCGAGAATCTGGCAGGTCGTGGTGGTCTTGCCGTTGGCGCTCAGGGCAATGAGCAACGTCCGTACCGGCCGGTAAGCTCCGTGGGTCGTCTGGAGAAAGTCCTCACGGCAACCGGCATGCAGGAAAAGGCCGCCCCTTTTCGTCTTGGCCACCCAGTCCTCGCAGGCGAAAACGCCCTTTTTATATTCGCCGATGTAATTGCTGTTCCTTGTAATCTTGACAGCGCGCCCGCCATCCAGAAAAGCCAGCCTTATGGTGATGTCTTTCTCGGGTAGCGGTTTCGACATATTGGTCTCCCAGGCCTCGTCGCCGAAGAAGACAAGCTGGTAGTCCGGCTTCTCAACAGGTTTATTCACCGGTACGAACAGGTTTTTGCCGCCGTAAGCGACATGGGCAAATTTCTCCGGGATGATTAACCTGACCACCGTACTGCTATTCAGGTTGCCCACAATCCGGTCGATGGATATCAGGTTCTCCCTGGCCAGAGATTTCTCGCACTGGTCCAGGAGCTTCATCTCTTCCTCGCCGAAGGCGTCATCGACGCTGTTCTTGGTAAATGCCTGCGCCCGCGATGTGGGCTCGCTCTCGGCAACGAAGTTATTGTAAATCGTCTTGACGACGCCCTTCTGCTTGGCCGCCAGCGCCCTCAATACCTCGTCGGAGGGATTGTCCAGCAATCTGTTTTCGGCTTTGGCTTTTTCCCTGACCCTATCAGCGGTCCGGGCAAACTCTTCCAGATTGATTTCCGAGCTCATATCAAACCTCCCTAACACTTAATCAGGCCTCGCCAGCTACCTGCATACTTCCTCTATATTCCAAAAAAGGCGAGAGAAAACGGGCGCGGCGTAAGCCCTTGAGAGATATCTCCTGATAATCCGGAGGTCAAATTAATAATTGATACCCAGATTATAACATATTTCTCCATAAAAAACACTGCCCGTCCACCATATTTTTCACCTACCGGACTTCCCATAACAAACTGCCTTATGTATAATAATTAGTAACAGGGAATGGTACCGGATTATGATTCGCATATGCCAGGCAAAAGACGCCGGTAAAATATACAGCATCATTAACGAGGCCGCCAAAGCCTATGACGGTGTTATCGCGGCCGATTGCTATCACCAGCCCTACATGCCTGAGGAGGAACTGGAACGGGAGATGAAAAGAGTTATCTTTTACGGATGGGAAGTCGATGGGGAACTGCTCGGCATTATGGGCATCGAACCGATTAAAGACGTTACCCTTATCCGCCATGCCTATGTGTTGCCTCAATACCAGAACCAGGGAATAGGTAACAAGCTGCTTGACCACCTTAAGAGTCAGACAACCACCCCGAGTTTGATGGTGGGAACATGGGCAGCGGCACACTGGGCGATTGCTTTTTACCAGAAACACGGGTTTAATCTTCTACCGGAAAAAGATAAACTGTTAGCAGATTACTGGGACATTCCACCGCGCCAGATTGAAACCTCAGTAGTCATGGGAATAGAAATCAACAATAACTAAAAGGAGCTGTTATGGGTAATGAGTGGATTGGCAGGTTGATTCAGGCGGCAGCAATTACCATCACTATTGCCGCGGTGTGCCAGGAACTGGAAAAGCCTGAAGAAGAAAGGCACTGGCACGGGAAGTTAGGGTTCATACCCTATGACTTCCGGCTGCCCACAATCGAAAGATTCAGGGAATCCTACTGGAACGCGGATAACAGCCAGATTTTCACCTCGGAGGCGTGGGGCATCGGCTGGGGGATTAACTTCCGCGCCCTGCTGGAAAAGATGAGAATCATCAGCGAGTCCTACCTCTCCGAGAATGATTTCCTGATGCCGACCCCGACGCTGAAAAAGATTCTGGAACACCGCCCGGTGATGGAGTAAGGGCCGGACAATAGAAATTAAACCTCCCCCCACACCCCATCCCGGTAAAGCTTTACCAGTTTCGCCGGTAAAAGTCGGTTGGTCAAATTTTCGTGGCTCCTGGCATATACCTTGATATAGTTGCCCGTCAGGCCGGACCAGACGCCGCCGGCTTTCTGCTCCCACAGGACTTCCATAGTTTTACCCAGAAACTGCTGCTGAAAGTTCTGCGCGCTCTCTTCGGCCAGGGCAAGCATCTGCTGGCTGCGCAGCTTCTTCACTTTTTCAGATACCTGCTGCGGCATAGTAGCCGCCCCGGTGCCGGGGCGCGGCGAGAACGGGAAGACATGAATACGGGCGAACTCTAACTGACGGCAGAAGTCCAGAGTCTCCTGGAACTCAGACTCAGTCTCACCGGGAAAGCCGACGATGACGTCGGTGGTAATAGCCACGTCCGGCACCGAGTCCCGAATAAGAGAGACCACCCGCCGGTAGTCGGCGGAGGTGTAACGCCGCTTCATCCGCTTGAGCACGGTATCGCTGCCGCTCTGGAGAGAGAGGTGGAAATGCGGGCATAACCTGGAGTCACGCCACGACTCAATAAGCTCCGGTGAAATTTCCGGCGGCTGGAGGGAGGACAATCTCAAGCGGGCAACCGCCGTCTCGGACAGGACACGTTCCAGAAGTCCCCTAAGATTGGTATCGTTACAGTTATAGGTGCCGATTTCGGTGCCGGTCAATACCACCTCCTGACAGCCGGTCGCCACCAGCCCCGCGACCAGGGCAGTCACCTCATCCACCGGCACGTTCTCCTCCCGACTGCGCACAAATGGCACGATACAGTAGGCGCAGAAGTTACGGCAGCCGTCCTGCACCTTGATAAAGGCACGGGTGCGGCGGCTACTTTCATGGAAGACTGAGGAGACCACACTCGATGGCCAGCTCCGGTTGTCGGCATCCTCCAGCAATTTTAGAAGATGCCACTTCTGGTCGTTACCCAGAACAAGGTCGACCCCTTCAATCCGGGCGAGTTCATGGGGCGACCGCTCGGCATAGCAGCCGATAGCCACCAACCGTGCCGCCGGGTTCCTGCGGCGGGCCAGGCGCAGCAGGTGACGTGACTTACGGTCGGCAACATGCGTCACCGTGCAGGTATTCAAGATATAGATATCGGCCTTATCCGCGGGGGCCACCAGTCTGTATCCGGCCTCGGTAAGCTGCCGTGCCAGCGACTGTATCTCCGCCTGGTTCAGCTTGCAGCCCAGGCTGTCCAGGGCCACCGTGGGTCTTTCCGTTCTTTTAACCATCTACTTTGTTTTCTGTATTAAATGATAATGTAAGATATTATACTGTTCCCACTCCCACGAGGTCAAAAAAAGCGTACGGACTTGAAAATAACCTCAAAATATGTAAGAATAACTTAAATCCCGCTATAGAATTTCATCCCCATTTAATGTAAAAACACAAGGAGGTTACTACAATTAACAGTCAAATCAATAGAGTTGTAGTTACTGGCATCGGAGCCCTTACACCGCTCGGCCTGGATATGGCCACCACCTGGGAAAATCTCATCGCCGGCAAACCCGGCATTGATTATATTACCCTGTTCGACGCCTCTGATATGGAGACTAAATTCGCCGGCGAGGTCAAGGGATTCGAGCCCACCGATTACATCGACCGCAAGAGTGCCCGCCGCATGGACCGTTTCGCCCAGTTGGCGGTTGCCGCCGGCATCCAGGCTGTAAAGCAGTCCAACCTGCAAATCGATGACAGCAACCAGGACGAAATCGGCGTGTTTATCGGCAGCGGTATCGGTGGCCTGACCACGCTGTTCGAACAGATACAGGTACTGCTGGAAAAGGGGCCGGATAGAGTCAGTCCGTTCCTGGCACCGATGATGATATCGGATATAGCCGCCGCCCATGTATCAATTGCGCTGGGGGTTAAAGGGCCGAACCTGTGCATCACATCAGCCTGCTCCAGCGGCTCGGATGCCATAGGCGCCGCCTATGAATATATCAAGCACGGCAATACCCAGGTGATGATAGCCGGCGGCACCGAGTCCATCATAAACCCGGTAGGTATCACCGCCTTTAATGCCCTCAAGGCTCTGTCAACCAGGAACGATGCCCCGCAAAAAGCCTCCCGTCCTTTCGATAAAAACCGTGACGGCTTTATCGTCAGCGAAGGGGCGGTCGTTCTCATCCTGGAAAGCCTGGAACATGCCTTGAGCCGGGGCGCCACTATCCTGGCGGAAATCATAGGCTACGGGGCTACCGCCGACTCGTTCCACGTCACCCAGCCGCTGGAAAACGGTGAGGGAGCCGCCAGGGCCATGCTAGTGGCCATGAAAAGGAGCGGCGTTAAGCCGGAAGAAATCGATTACATCAACGCTCACGGTACGTCCACCCCGCTGAATGACGCCATGGAGACGAAGGCCATCAAGGCAGCCTTCGGCGAGTACGCCTACAAGGTACCCATCAGCTCCACCAAGTCGATGACCGGCCACCTTATCGGCTGCGCCGGTGCCATCGAACCGGCTATCTGCGCCATGACGATTTTAAACGGAGTCATACCGCCGACAATCAACTATGAAAATCCCGACCCCGAATGTGACCTGGATTATGTGCCCAATGTCGCCCGCCAGGCCGAGGTTACCACGGCCCTGACCAACTCCTTCGGCTTCGGCGGACACAATTCGGTACTTGTTTTACGGAGATACACTGAGGTATAAATTTGAGCCATAGTCATTGGAATCTGCTGCCACCCGTTACCGACCAACAGATGGTCAGTAGCTCTGGCTTTCCGCCCCTGTTGGTGCAGCTTCTCCATAATCGCGGCATCTCCCGGCCGGAGGACTTTCAGTCCTTCCTCGCCAGCGACAGGAGCCTCCTACACGACCCCCTCCTGCTTTCCGGCATGGAGAAAGCGGTATCCAGAGTCTACCAGGCCCTCCTTTCCGGAGAGACCATCGGCATTTACGGAGACTTCGATGCCGACGGCATTACCTCCACCGCAGCCCTCGTCCAGGGATTCTCGCTGCTCGGGGGCAAGGCTGTCCCCTACATACCCCATCGCCAGACGGAAGGGCACGGACTGACTACCAACGTACTCAAGCGATTGTACGAGCAGGGCGTGAGCCTGGTCATTACCGTCGACTGCGGCGTTACCGACGTGGCCGAGGTAAAACGGGCGATGAAGATGGGGCTGGATATCATCATCACCGACCATCACAATCCCCTGAACGAAATCCCGGAGGCCGTCGCCGTTATCGACCCCAAGCTGGACGGTTCGGCCTACCCGTTTTCACAGCTGGCGGGGGTGGGTGTGGCTTTTAAATTACTTCAAGCGCTGCTCCAGAACCTCGGTAAAGAGGATCTGTTAGCAAAGGTTATCGACCTGGTAGCCATCGGCACCGTCGCCGACATGTCACCGCCGCTAGCTGAAAACCGCTACCTTATAGTAGAAGGCCTGAAACACATGAATGCCACCCCGCGACTCGGCATTAGAGAGCTGATGAACCAGACTCGACTTGAGGCGGGCAGCCTGGATGCGGATAGTATTTCCTGGGTCATCGGCCCCTGTTTGAACGCCGCCGGCAGACTGGCCGACGGCCTGACCGGCTACAATTTACTGATAACCGAGTCGCCGCAGGAAGCGCAGGAACTGGCGGTATGGCTGGCGAAGACAAACCAGGAACGGCAGAGACTGACTACGACGACGCTGGCCAGGGCCAGGGAGCAGGTCATCGCCCGGGGACTGCCCCCGCTGCTGCTCACCGCCGATAAAGAATACCCCATGGGTATCGCCGGTCTGGTGGCAAGTCGACTTACCGAGGAGTTCTACCGCCCGTCGGTGGTGATACACACGGCGGATAAAATCAGCCATGCCAGCTGCCGCAGCATCCCGGAATTCAATATCATCGCCGCCCTGAACAGGTTCAGCCACCTTTTCTCGCGCTACGGCGGTCACGCGGCAGCCGCCGGCTTTACCCTGCCGACTAAAAATCTACCACAACTCGAGGAAGAATTCTCCCAACTGGTCGCCGAGCAACTCGAAGGAGTGGAACTCCGCCCACACCTGGATATCGATGCCGTGGTTACCCTGCCCGAACTCGGCGGGGACACCTACCAGACAACGCAACTGCTGGCGCCATTCGGCATCGGCAATCCGGTGCCGATATTTCTGAGTCGGGGGGTGGAGGTGCTGGAGCGGCGCACCATGGGCAACAGCGGCGAGCACTTGAGGATGAAGCTCAGGCAGAGAGGCACAGTCTGGGACGGGGTGGCTTTTAGACTGGCCAATCACCAGGCGGATATATCACAGCGACTCGACGTAGTCTACAACATAGAGATAGACCGATGGCAGGGGAAAGAGCAGTTGAGGCTGAATATACTGGATTTTAAGGGGAGTCAGTAGCCTGCAACATTAATTTTCAAGAGTTTTATTAACCTCACCCCCTGATTATTACGAGGTAACCCACCCTCTGTATCTCCCTCCCTTGGATTGAAGGGAGGGAGAATTTATTAAAAAAGAGGGGATGAGGCGAGGGGAAGAGGGGTGGGAGAGCTGGATTCCAGCCTGCGCGGGAATGACGATAAATGGAGATTACCACGCTCCGCTCGCAATGACATTTACTGGGTGGGGAGGATAGACTAACGGGATAAGCAGCGGATGATGCGAGGGTGGCCCCGCCTACGCTAACCTGCTCGCCGCTCCTCCAAAGCTTTGACAGGCGAGAGCTACGGCGGGCAAGCTGGGTAGGAAAAGATAACACCGGGGGCTCATGGGTGGGGAGCTTCTTCCCCCTCCTCTTTTTTCACCCAGCGCGTCCGCCAGCTCAGCAGGGTTATGGTGATAATCAGGACCACGATGGATATCCATTGTGCCTCATGCAGGTTGTAAAACCAAGATAAGTTATCCTGCATAAAGTCAACGCCAGACGGCCACAAAAAGTGGAAATGACTTATGAAATATGTCCCGTCGCGGATGAAATCGATACCGAGTCGCCATACCGCATAGAAAGTCAGATAAACCAGGAACAGCGAGCCATCCGGGCGGAACCGCTTCCTCAGCGCCAGAAGGATACCGAAGACAATCAGGTTATAGATAATCTCATATGGCTGCGTGGGGTGCACGGGTATGCCGATGGGGCCGTTGCTTTCAGGGTGAGTGTAAATTACCGCACAGAAGAAATTCGTCTCGATGCCATAGCAGCAGCCGTTCAAAGTACAGCCCACGCGGCCGATGGCCTGCGCCAGGATAATACCGGGGGCCAGCATATCCGCCAGGTAAGCGAAGGAAGTCTTACTGAATCGACTGTAAATCCAGACACCCAGGGCAGCCCCCAGGACAGCACCGTAAATGGACAGCCCCGACCCGCCGATTATCTGTCCGGGATTTTCGACGAAATAGTCCCAGAAGTCGATAACATGGAGCAGTCGGGAAAATATCACGCCGGAGGGTATGCCAACGATAGCCGCGTTGATAACCGTCTCGTAAGTAACCCTGGCGCCTTTTTTTACCGCCCACAGCGCCCACAGGACCAGTGTCAGCACCGCCAGGGCTACCATGATGCCGTACCAGGCCACACTGATAGGCCCGATGGTAAAGGCAACGGGACTTACACCCAGGTAAAACATCTCACCTCCGGAAAGTCAGGAACACAATGCCTCGACAAAGGCTTCGGCATCAAAGTTTACCATATCTTCCAGTCCCTCGCCAACACCGATTAGCTGGATGGGGACTTTCAAATCATCACAGATGGCCAGCACGATACCGCCCTTGGCCGTGCCGTCGAGCTTGGCCATGAAGATGCCGGTGACCCCGACCGCCTCCGTGAAATGCCTGGCCTGGGTCAGTCCGTTCTGGCCGGTAGTAGCGTCCAGCACCAGAATCACCTCGTGCGGGGCGGTGGCATCGGCCTTGGCGGCCACTCGCCTTACCTTCTTAAGCTCCTCCATCAGATTATACTTGGTGTGAAGTCGGCCGGCCGTGTCGATAATCACCGTGTCAACCTGCCGACTTTTCGCCGCCTGCAGGGCATCATAGACGACCGCCCCGGGGTCGGCCCCCGGCTGGTGCGCGACGACATCCACCCCCACCCTTTCCCCCTGTTTCTTAAGCTGGTCGATGGCCGCCGCCCGGAAGGTATCGGCGGCAGCTATAAGGATGCTTTTACCCTCCTTTTTCAACTGATAGGCCAGCTTGGCGATGGAGGTCGTCTTGCCGCTGCCGTTGACGCCGACGACCAGATAAACCTCAGGGGTCGTAATATTACCGCTTTTTTCACGAGGCGGAATACTCAGGATGTTTACCATTGCTTCTTTCAGTGCCGAACTGACCTGTGAGCCGTCAAGCTTCTCTTCGGAAGCCCGTTGCTTCACTTTATCAATGAGCTTTGCAGTGGTAGCAACGCCGACATCCGCCGAGATAAGCAGCTCCTCAAGCTCGTCCCAGACATCATCGTCAATGGTTTTACGGTCGAACAGGCCCATGGCCTGACCGAACCAGGTATCATGCGTACGTTTGAGCGCTTTCTGGAAGATATTTATTTAATTTGCCTCCTGAGTTATAGAAGAGGGGGTTCGCCCCTCATGGACACCCCAGTTTATAGTATAGAGTAGTTGCGGGGAGATTGGAAATCCAAGGAACGCGGTAAATAGAGATTGCCACGTCGCTATGCTCCTCGCAATGACAGGTGGGGGTGGGGTTAAGACTAAGGGATAAGCAGGAGATGTGACTGGGCGGCCTGGGTGGGAAAAGATAAGTAGCTATATTTATGATAACTAATACTACTATTTAGCTCTTTAACAATTGAATAAGCGGTTATCCCTTATCTTTGGCTTACGCCTGGCAAGCTTTGCTGAGTACCCACGAGTCTATATTCGCCAGGGGCTACCTTCTCAAATTGACCATCATCTATCATATCTACAAGAAGCATTGAAACGATTTGGTATGCATTTGCTCGCTTCTTGGACTTTATAAAGCCCTTACTGTAGAGGATGTCAGTCGCTTGAGTTACCCTTATTCGACCACCATTACGCTTAGCGATTGTTATCAGTCTTTTCTTGTGAGTTTGACTCGTGCCTCCTAGCAGTTTGTCCCAATCGGTTTCAATCACATCTTGTTTCCCAGCACGCCTAAGATAGCCCTGCAAAGCCGTTTCATAGGCTTCGGCCTCTCTCTTGAGAGTTTCCCATCTTTGCTGAAGTTCAGCTATATTATTCCCAATAACTGTTAGTTCAGACTTTGTTTCCGCAAGAAGCCTTCGTGTCTGGTCTTCGTATGAGTGATTATTCATAACCATTTTCACCTCCTTTCCTATATAACCCGTACACTCGGTATACTTGGTTACTTGTTATACTAGGTATACTTGGTATACTTGGTATACTTGGTTACTTATGTTTCTACTATAAGTTGACAGCTTGAGCCGTTGTTCTGCTATGATAAGAATGCTCGGGGAGTGCCAGATTCGAACTGGCGGAGGTGCCTACACACCTCAACTGATTTTAAGTCAGTCGCCATATACCCATTCGAGCCAACTCCCCAAGGGCAAGATAATACCCAGTGAACGGGTTGTCTAGACCTCCTTCACTGGGTATTATACTATTAAAGGGGTTATATGTCAATAGTGTAGTCTCACTGGTGGAGATAATGGAAATCCACCCCCTGTATCCCCCTCCTCTATTTCCCCACCATCTCTTCCAGTATCACCCCCGCCGCTGCTTTATCTAAAGGCTTGTTGTTGTTGCCGCACTTGGGGGACTGCACGCAGGAGGGGCAGCCGTCCTCGCAGGGGCACTCGGCGATAACATTACGGGTAGCCTCCCATAGCTCCGTTATCATTTCGTAGCCCTTCTCGGCGATGCCGATACCGCCGGGATAGGCGTCATAAATAAAAATTTGCGCCCGGCCCGTATCGGGGTGGAGGGGGGTGGAAACGCCGCCGATGTCATTGCGGTCGCACAGAGCGAACAGGGGTAAAATACCGATAGCCGCGTGCTCGGTGGCGTGGAGTCCCCCGGCAAAGTCCAGGTCGGACGAGGCGATGCGGGAAATGGCCTGGGACGGTATATCAAACCATAACGCCACGGTGGGGAAAGTTATCGGCGGCAGGTCGAGCGGCTCCTCCCCTATCATCTCCTCGGAGAACTGGCGGTATTTCTTAAAGCCCACCACATCGATGGTCACCTCCACATCGCCCACGTTCACGTTCACTCCTCCCAGGGTCTTGCTCTCCCTCACCTTCTCGATGCGCAGGTTGTGGATTTCCTTGGTCTCGGTATAGTAATTGACGCGGGTCGGCTCGGCATAGGCAACGTGATTGGTCAAATCCAGTCGTGTTATCAGGTAAGAATCACCCTGGTGCAGGTAGACAGCCCCGGGGTGCACCTGGAAAAAGGCGACGCTGCTCTCCACCGTTTCCATCAGCGAGCCGGTGGACACGTCCACGACGGCATAGTCCTCCCCGGAGGACGAGCGGATATTGATGGACTGCGCCGGGTAGGAAATGCTCGGCGCCAGGTACCACTTCCCGCGCCGCTCCCGCAGCTGGCCTTCCTGAGCCAGAACATCCCTTTCCTGAATAAAATCGCCCCCGAAAATTTCTTCGTCGATAGCATCGAGGGGGCGTTCCCAGGCGGCGCAAAGCAGGTGGTCTTTTAATATATAGGGGTTATCCGGGTTGACCAGCACATGCTCGAAGCCCTTCTGGAAAAAGTCGGAGGGGTGGCGCATGAAATACTGGTCGAGGGGATTATCCCAGGCCACCAGAAAGCTCAGGGACTCGCCCTGGCTCCGCCCGCTCCGGCCCGCCTGCTGCCAGGTGCTGGAGATGCTCCCCGGATAGCCATCCAGTACCGTTGCCTCCAGTCCGCCGCTATCGATGCCCAACTCCAGGGCATTGGTGGCCACCACCCCCAGCAACTCCCCGCCGAAAAGCTCCCGCTCGATGCGGCGGCGGTCTTCCGGCATGTAGCCGCCGCGGTACGGCATAATCAACTTGGACAGCTCATAGCTCTCTTCCTGCAGTCGCTGCTTCGTGTAGATATAAATAAGCTCGGTGAGACGGCGCGTGCGGGTAAACGTCAGGGTGCGGGTGCCCTGGCTGACCAGGTCCGTGAACAGGTTGGTAGCCTCCCAGTGGGCGCTGCGCCGGGCCGTTTTCTTTTTATCCATCAAGGGCGGATTCCAGAAGACGAAGTCCTTCCAGCCGCGGGGTGAACCGTCATTATCGACCACCTCACAGGGCAGGCCGGTCAGCCCTGTGGCATGCTCGCCGGGGTTGGCGATGGTCGCCGTACACAGGACAAACTGCGGCTCCGAGCCGTAAAGCTGGCAGAGTCGGCGCAGGCGGCGCAGCACACCGGCGACGTGGGAACCGAAAACACCACGGTAGATATGGGCTTCGTCGACCACCACGTAACGCAGGCGACGCAGCAGGCTTGCCCACGACTGGTGATTGGGCAGGATGCCGACATGCAGCATATCGGGATTGGTCAATATTACCCGTCCGTACCTCCTGACGTCCGCCCGCTCCGACCGCGGCGTGTCCCCGTCGAAGGTCGCCAGGGCCTCCGGAGGTACTATCGAAGGGCTGAACAGCTCATGTAGCTTGCGCAGCTGGTCCTGGGCCAGGGCCTTGGTCGGGAACAGATAGATGGCGCGAGTACCGGGGTCCGTCAGAATCGACTGCACCACCGCGATGTTATAGCACAGGGTCTTACCGCTGGCGCTGGAGGTGGCGATGATGACGTTCTTCCCCCGGCGAGTGTGATTCACCGCCTCGGCCTGGTGCGAATAGAGCGGCGACAGACCGTGCTCATCGAGGCAGTCCTGAAGCTCGCCGGCCAGAGGCTCGTCAAGCCCGGCATAGCTGGCCCGGCGGGGAGGAATATGCTCGATGTGGGCAATCTGGTTATCATAGGTGGACAGTGACCGGAGATGATTGAGGAAGGCCTGGATTTCCATGACAGCTCTCTACCCTAAACGTCTATAATCTCGATTTCATAGTCGAGTATTTCCGCTTCGAAGCGGGCACTTTCGACAAAGTTGACCACCCGGGAAAGGACCTGGTTGGTATGCCGCTTGTTATTGCTGATACAACAAATTCCCACGGTCGCCAGCTGCCAGGCATCGTTATCGTCAACCTCGGCAACGGCCACATCGAACTTATTGCGCACCCGGCTGGTAATAGATTTCAATACCTGCCGTTTACCCTTAAGGGACATATTTTCCGGCAGGCGGAGGCTGACCCTGGCTATACCAACATTCATATAACAGTTAAAAACTTCAGGGTTACGCTGGAAAAACGCTTCCACCCCTAATCTACCATCCGCTCCCACGAGTGTCAAACAGGGGCCAAAAAGTGCTGTTTGCATATGGTTGTAGAGTGTCATTGCGAGCCCTCACGCTACGCTCAGGATAAACTCCGCGAAGCAATCCCAAACTACTGTCATCGAGATTGCCACGACCAATAAATTGGTCTCGCAATGACATACTAACGTTGTTCTACCACCAAAACCGAACAGAACAGGGGCCAAAAAAGGCTTGACATTTTCCTTATTTTTGCCGATACTTATTTGTCTACCATCATAGCCCTATGCTAATATACAATGGGGTTATGTAGGATATCAGGATAGCTATATCCCCTACATAGCAGGAGGTATAAATGCCCAAGATTTATCTTATTGATGTAACCAACCGTGACGGTGTGCAGACGGCCAGGCTCGGTCTATCCAAACTGGAAAAGACCATGATAAATATCTACCTGAACGAGATGGGCATCTTTCAGTCCGAGTTCGGGTTTCCTACCACCAGACACGAGATTAACTACCTGAGGGCCAACCTGGAGCTGGCCGAGATAGGCGTGATAAAACCACTCCGCCTCGGTGGATGGATAAGAGCCATCCCGGCCGATGTAGAGACTACGTTCCGTAATGTACCGGATATCGACCACCTTAGCCTCTCCATATCCACATCAGACCAGATGATTAACGGCAAGTTCCAGGGCCGCAAGACAAAGGACGACATTATCAAAGACATGACCGAGGCGGTCGATGCCACCCGCGCGGCCGGCGCCGAGTCCATAGCCGCTAATGCCGAGGATGCCTCAAGGACTGACATAAATTACCTCGTCGAGTTCGGCCTGGCCGCCAAGGAACACGGCGCAGACAGAATCAGGTACTGCGATACGCTGGGGTATGATAACACCTTCACCATCTACGACAACGGCAGGACAATGGCGGAAAAAATCGGACTGCCCATCGAGCTTCACTGTCACAACGACCTGGGCATGGCAGTAGCCAACTCCATCGCCGGGGCGATGGGAGTTATCGACGGCGGGCAGGACGCCTATATCAACACCACCATCAACGGCATCGGGGAGAGGTCCGGCAACGCCGACCTTATCGCCGTAATCCTGGCCGCGAAGAAATCGAAGGATATCGCCCAGAGGTATGAGCTGGCGGGGCCGATTGCCCTGAACAAGGCATATAAAATAGCCAAGTTCGCCAGCTACGCCTTCGAGGTACCCATACCCATCAACCAGCCCGGCGTCGGCTCCAACGCCTTCGCCCACGAGTCCGGAATACACGCCGACGGCGTCCTGAAGGACCCGGAAAACTACGAACTGTACAACTACGAAGAGCTGGGGAGAGGCGAGGCCGAGTTCGTTGAAACGGGACGGGAAATCTGTACGGGTGAGTACGGCGGCATATCCGGTTTCAGCCATGTAATGAGCAAGCTGGAAGCACCGGTCAAGTTCCCGGACAGGGAGAAGGCCAGCGAGATTCTGGAGCTGGTGAGATATGCCAATGTAGAATCGCAGAAGCCTCTTATTGAGGACCAGCTGCTGTTTATTGCCAAGTATCCCGGGATTGCCAAGAAACTGTTGACACTAACTCCCCTCGCCTGAATATTGGAAGGTAAGAGTATTTAGCTACCTCTACTACTGGGGGCTGTCCGAAAATCGTCATTCCCGACCTGATGGGGAATGACAATATAGAAAAAGCTGAAATGGCGATAAATCGAGATTGCCACGTCGTCCTTCAGCAGAAGGACTCCTCGCAATGACAGGTATGGGGGTGGGGATATATCTTGCGGGATAAGCAGCGCATGAAACGGGGTAGTTTGGGTGGGAAAAGATAACAACAAGGGGTGGGGTAAGACAAATAGGAATTCTTCGCTTCGCTCAGAATTAAACTTGGGGGGCGGGAATGACAGATGAATTACCGGAGATAAACCTGAAACCAATCGGCACCGTCCGGAACGAGATAAAGGAGCGGATAAGGCGCCACTCCAGGGACGTGGTCTCTGAAATTATTATCGATAGCAGCCTTACCGAAGCCCTGGATAACCTGAACGAGTTCTCTCATATCATAGTCCTCTACTGGATACACAAGTCACCCCATAATGCACCCCAAAAAGTACGTCCCAGGGGCAACCCCGAGCTTGAACTGATGGGAGTCTTCGCCACCCGCTCCCCGGACCGCCCCAACCCGATTGGGAAAAGCACCGTCAGGCTGCTGGAACGCCGGGATAATATATTGAAAGTCCAGGGGCTGGATGCCATCGACGGCACGCCGGTACTGGACATCAAGCCTTATATCCCGGGCTATGACTCGGTGGACGATGCCAGAGCACCGTCATGGATGGTCAAACGATAAGCGAGATTCTGCGGAGTATCTACCAGAGGCTCATGGACCGATACGGCCCGCAGCACTGGTGGCCGGCCCGGGAACCCTTCGAGGTAATCGTCGGCGCCATACTCACCCAGTCGGCCGCCTGGACTAACGTGGAGAAGGCAATTGACAATCTCAGAACCGCCGGTAAGCTATCCCCGGAAATGCTGCGCCGGCTGCCCGACGCCGAACTTGCCAGTCTTATCCATCCCTGCGGCTACTACAACGTCAAGGCACGGAAGCTCAAGGCCTTCGTTCGGTGGCTCGGGGAGCAATACGGCGACGACCTGGATAAGCTATTCGCCCATGATATCGACCACCTGCGACGGCAGCTCCTCGGCATCTACGGTATCGGCGAAGAAACTGCCGACTCGGTAATACTCTATGCCGGCAACAAGCCTGTTTTCGTCATTGACGCTTATACGCGCCGCATCATCAGCCGCGCGCGACTGGCTCCCCATAGCAATAGCTACTCCTCCTACCAGGCACTCTTCATGGAGAACCTTCCCGCCGACACCCGTCTTTTCAACGAATATCACGCCCTGCTCGTCCGCCTGGCTAAAGAGGTCTGCCGTACCCTGCCTCTCTGCCATGATTGCTGCCTGAACCCGGAAGACAAACCCGGTACAGACCGTTCAGCCGGGCAATTCCCCTGTTCCGCCATCAGCCATCTGCATAGCTAGCCTTTAGAAACCTCGCTTAACCTCACCCCCTTGGCCCCCCTCTCCGACCTGCAAGATTAACTACCTCGCTAGATGAATTGGCCGGAGAGGGGGAAAGTATTATGAGAGGGGCTAGCGCCCCTCTCGCTGCGCTCCTCGCAATGACAGGTATTTGGGTGGGGGGATGGACTCTCAGGGATAAGCCTTAGATGATACTGGGCGGCTTGCCTTCGCTGACCTGCTCGCCGAACAAATTCTTTGGCAGGCGAGAGCTTTAGTGCGAGCAGGCCCGGGTGGGAAAAGATATCCCCCAAATGTAAAAGAGCCAAACTGTAACGAAATATTTATATGCGAGCGGGGGATATTTATGTTTTAGTTACCACATTATTGGTATTCTGAGTACGTTACTTGGAAACAGCTACAGGCTAGCAATAACTGGAATTTAAATAAACGGCGAGTAATGCTGATAAACAGAGTCATTACTTTTTAGATAAAAAGAGGAGGTCATTATGATAAAGAGGTTACTAAAGAGAATACGCGAGAAACAGGAAGGTATTACCGGCCTGGAAACGGCGATTATCCTCATCGCTTTTGTTATCGTGGCCTCGGTGTTCGCTTATGTGGTACTTTCCGCCGGCTTGTACTCCTCGCAGAAGGCCAAAGAAGCCGTCAATGCCGGCATACAGTCGACCATGGCCACGGTAGAAATCAGGGGTAACATAATCGTCAAGATGGAAAGCAGCGAAGTAACGGAGATTTACTTCTGCGTGGGTATTCCCCACGCCGGCAGCCCGGTTGATTTCAACCCGTCGTCGGCAAACATAAGCCCGCTGATTATCTCCTACAGCGATGCCGACAACCTGCTTCCATCGGTAAACTGGACAATCGAGAAGCTGAGCGCGATTAATAGCGACAACACTCTCGACCCGAATGAACTGTTCCGGGTCACCGTAGCCGTGCCGACCTCCGGCAATGTGAGTATCGGGCCTTACGATAGTTTCTCCCTGGAGGTCAAGCCTGCGGACGGCCCCGTATTGACCGTCGAACGGACAATTCCGGGCAGGGTAAGCCAGTACGTGAACCTGCACTGAGGCAGGCTGACGGAGAGAAAGGCACTTGTTTAGTCGGTGTAATTAGCGGTAAGCAGAAAGAAAAAAAGATTAGTAGATACCCAAATAAAATCCGGTTATAGCTTAGAACCAAGAAGTGACGTATATCGCGTCACTTCTTGACTTTTATGGCCCACAGTGTCCTGAGTATCCTGCGCCTGCTATCCAGCGGCAAAGGTAAATCATGCTCGAACAGGTCCACGTGCTCCCGGGGAACGTTAGCCAGGTCGGCCAGTTCCCGCTGAGAGAGGTGACAGTAGACACGAAGTCGCTTGGCCATGGAGCCAGGTGTCGACTTACGTGTTAACGTTAGCGTTGCCGTCATACCTTATGCCTCTACCGGCAAGGATACATCCCCTTAAACAAGCGTACAACCATGTATATACCCCGTCCGACTGGGTAGTCGCACCCAATTCCGTTCTTAACTCGACTAAGAACGCCGGTGAAAGGTAACATCGGTTACAAAGGCCAATATCGGAGAGAACACCCATAAAAAATCAGGGGAGACATGGTGGCAACATGGGAACGACGGGTGGTAGGTTAGTATAGCTACATAACCCACCGCGGAAAAGGAGGGACGAAGAATGATGTGGCTTGTGGCATTGACGATGCTGCTTTTTCAGGGACTGGCCGTTTGCACGATTGGTGTCATGGTAACGAGCGGGCTGGGCTTCGGTCCGGCCATGTTAACGGCCGTTGCCGAGGTGATTCTCGGCGTTGTTATCATCAGGGCAATGCTCCGGGACGGTCACCAGGCGCGAGAAGTTCATCAATAACTTGCAATCACGGCGCTCAGTCTGGTAAGCTTTCAGCCAGAAGCTAAACCAGGCAGGAAAATGAAGTGTCCCTAGACCTATCAGTCCAATTAGCCCCCCAGAACAAGCATGGTCTACTTCTGTCCAACCCGGTAATGACAGCCTCCGGCACCTTCGGCTATGGGACGGAATACAGCCAGGTATTCGATATTCAAAGACTGGGGGCTATCATCTGCAAAGGCACCACCCTCGAACCGAGGGAAGGTAATCCGCAACCCCGCCTCTACGAAACTGCCTCCGGGCTGCTTAACTCGATCGGCTGGCAGAACATCGGCGTCAAAGCCCTCATCAAAGAAAAAGCGCCCATCTGGGCCGACTGGCGGGTGCCGGTTATCGTTAATATCGGCGGCGATACCGTCGATGATTACGCCCGACTGGCTGAAGAGCTGGACGGGATAGCCGGAGTCAGCGGCATCGAGGTAAACATCAGTTGCCCCAACGTTAAGGTCGGAGGCGCTGCTTTCGGGGTTAATCCGGATTCCGCCGCCGGGGTAACCGCCGCTGTCAGGGCCGCCACCTCCCTGCCGGTAATCGTTAAATTGACCCCCAGCACAGCCGATATCGCCGGCGTGGCCGCCGCCGTGGCAGAAGCCGGCACCGACTCCGTATCCCTCATCAATACCCTGAGAGGTATGGCCATAGACATCGATAAACGGCGCCCCGCCATAGGAAATATTATCTGCGGGCTATCCGGCCCGGCGATAAAGCCGGTGGCGCTAGCCATGGTCTACGAGGTGGCCGGCGCCATTAACGTACCGGTTATCGGCTGCGGGGGCATTTCCAGCGCTGAGGACGCGCTGGAGTTCATCATGGCAGGCGCCAGCGCCGTGCAGGTGGGCTCGGCGACGTTCGGCAATCCCCGCGCTTCGCTGGACGTGCTGGAGGGAATCGAGCGGTTCATGGAAAAAGAGGGGATTAAAAGCCTGAGCGAGATAATTGGGTCGGCGAGGCAGTAATCCAGCCTGCATTGAGCATCTTCCCTGATTGTAATATAATTAATACATTGAAGTATATCCTGTCTTCAGGTAACTGCGGGAGGGGTCGCATAGTGGCCTAGTGCGGGCGCCTGCTAAGCGCTTACCCTGGGTAACCGGGGTCGAGGGTTCGAATCCCTCCCCCTCCGCCATAGATTTACTTCTATCATAGATATTTCCCCCAGGAGGGGGTAATTTTTTCCAGAGGACTTAAAATATGCCCAAATATTATATCTGGACCATCGGCTGCCAGATGAATAAAGCGGAGTCGGAACGGCTGGGCAGCCGCTTCGAGGAACTTGGTTACGAGGCTACAGATAAGGTCGACGAGGCCGACCTCATCGTGCTGAACAGCTGCGTGGTACGCCAGAGCGCCGAGAACCGCGTCGTCAATAAACTCTCCATCCTGAAGTCGTTGAAAAAGGCCAGGCCGGACACGGTGCTGGCGCTCACCGGCTGCCTGGTCAACGCCGATACCGACCGCCTGCACCGGAGCTACCCGCATGTCGACCATTTTTTCAAGCCGGGGGACTACCCGCCCTGGCTGGAAAAGACCGATGAGCTATCGCTACCCAGCCACCCTTCACCCACCGCCTTCGTGACGATAATCCAGGGATGCGATAACTTCTGCTCCTACTGCATCGTCCCCTACCGGCGCGGAAGGGAGAGGAGCCGGCCCATACCCGAAATAGCCGGCGAGGTGAGGGAACTGGTGAAGCGGGGAGCTAAAGAGGTCACCCTGCTGGGACAGAACGTGGACTCCTACGGGCACGACCTGCCCGACAGGCCGGACCTGGCCGACCTGCTCGCCGAGCTTAATGAAACCGACGGACTGGTACGACTGCGTTTCCTGACCAACCACCCCAAGGACATGAGCCTGAAACTCATCGAGGCCATTGCGAGACTGGGCAAGGTCTGTGAGCAGATAAGCCTGCCCGTACAGGCAGGAAGCGACGAAATTCTCCGGGTGATGAAACGGGGCTACACGGTGGCGCAGTACCGCGAACTCGTCGGACAGATACGCGAGAAAATTCCCGGCGTAGCCGTCAGCACCGATATCATTGTAGGCTTCCCCTCGGAAAGCGAAAACCAGTTCCGGCAGACTCTGGACTTGCTCTCCGAGACAAAGTTTGATACAGTGCATATAGCCGCCTATTCGCCCAGAACGGGAACGGCGGCGGCCAGAGATTTCGAGGACGATATACCGTCCGACGAGAAAAAGGAAAGACTCAACAAGGTCGAACGGCTACAGGAAAAAATACAGACCGAAATCAACGCCCGTTTGTTGGGCAAGACGGTGGAAATACTGGTGGAGGGCAGGAACCGGGGCAAATGGTATGGCCGCACCCGTACCGACAAGCTGGTATTCTTCAGCAGCGATAATGATTACCACGGGCAACTGGTGAAAATCAGGATTGAAAAGACCAGCCCGTGGTCGCTGCAGGGTAAAATCGAATCAGTCAACACCAATCAGGAGGAAAAATGAACAAGATATTAAAAACCGGCATCATCGCGGGACTGCTTATCACGGTCCTGGTATTTATCGGCGGCTGCCTCCCGGCGGCAACCGAGGGGGAAGAAGGCTCCAGCAGCATCTGGCCCATGATTATCTTTCTGGTAGTCATCTTCGGGCTGTTCTACCTCGTCATGATAAGGCCACAGCGGAAGCGGCAGAAGGAACACGAAACATTGATGCAGGAGCTGCAAAAGGGTGATAGAGTCATAACCGCCGGCGGCGTCTACGGGACAATCGAAAGCCTCAGCGAGGACAGCGTCGTTATTAAAGTAGAATCAGGCCAGACTATGAGGGTTGCCCGTGGCAGCGTCGCCGTACGCCGGGAGAAGTAGAGATTATTGAACCTCACCCCCTTTATCCCCCTCTCCTTGGGAAGGAGAGGGGGAGGAATTATTTTTGAAGGGCTTTGCCCTTCAAACTACCTCGATAAATAGCCTCGTTACTAGACAGGAAATTATAGGAACCTAATTATGGAAGACCTCTACGAAACATTGGGCTACGCAAAATGTGTTGAACTAAGTAAAAAGAGCCGCACCTTTTGGGATATGCTTAAGCTCGCGGAAAGCAGAAAAAATGCTCCGGTTGGTGGTGCCGTGCGAGAAGGCATAGCTAAAGATTTTATTAGGGAGTTTCTGCCACCAGGATTTGGATTAAAAAGCGGTTTAATATTTGACGCCGAAAACAAAAAGGTAAGTCCACAATGCGATGCTATCATTTATAAAGGAGCTCCACTGCTAGAGTTTACTGATATAGCAGTCGTTGAAAAAGAGCAAGCAAAGGCAATATTCGAAATAAAAGCTTGGATAGACCAAGGCACTATATTCGGAAGGAAAGGCCAAAACATCAGAAACCCAGACAGCGGCTTACTTCTTGTCTTTAATCATAGGAAAGAATTCTTACCGCCAGATGCCAGATATATCTTATTCGCTTTCTCTCTGTCTTCCAGTTCGCCTGATTCCGAATTACTCAAAAGACTCAAGGAGATCTGTGATTCCTATGCCATTGTACTTCGATGGTACACCAAGAGTGCACAGAAAAGAGGAAAAGAAACTACAATTTATAATTTTGACAACTCTGTCTCGCGGCTAATTGAATGGTTAAGAAATCTCGAATAACCTCTGAGGCAAATAGATGAATTACCATGATTATCTCTCTGAGAAACAGTTTGACGCCATTATCGACCTTGCCCTGGCCGAGGATACCGGCCACGGCGATATTACCAGCGAAGCGCTGCTCCCGCCCGACCTTTCCGGCAAGGCTTCGCTGCTGGTTAAAGAAAAGGGCATCCTGGCCGGAATCGAGGTAGCGGGGCGCGTCTTTCAGCGCGTCGACCCGTCACTGGAGATAGATTTACCGATAAAAGACGGCTCGACTATAAAGTCGGGAGACATCGCCGGTACCATTGTAGGCTGTGTCACCAGCATTCTTAAAGCGGAGCGGGTAGCCCTCAATTTCGTGCAGAGGCTGAGCGGCATCGCCTCGCTGACGGCACAGTATGTGGCGGAAACCAGCGGACTCCCCGCTAAAATAGTCGATACCCGGAAAACAACCCCCGGCATGAGATTGCTGGAAAAATACGCGGTGCGGATGGGCGGCGGCTACAATCACCGCCTGCACCTGGGCGACGCCGTTCTCATCAAAGACAACCACATCGCCGCGCTGCGTGCCATGGGTATGAACCTGAAAGATATCGTAGCCAAAGCCCGGCAGAATGCGCCTGCGGGGATAACCATCGAGGTGGAGGTCACCAATACCAAGGAAGCCACGGATGCCCTGAAAGCCGGGGCCGACATCATCATGCTGGACAACATGAGCGTTAATGAAATGCGCCAGGTGGTAAACATGGTCTCGGGGCAGACCAAACTGGAGGCCTCGGGGGGCATAACACTGACCAATGTCCATCAGGTAGCCATGACGGGGGTCGACATCATCTCCATCGGCGCGCTCACCCATTCTTTCAAGGCGCTGGACATCAGCCTCGAGATGGAGTCGCAGACCCTGAAGCTGCTTTAAGCAACTCCACGCGGTGGCTTCCTGGCGCTGGAAAGATAGCTTTCCTCGTTATCTTCTATCTTAATATCGATAAATCCAGCCTTCGCAAGCAACCCGTGCATCTCATCGGCCTCAGGAATGGTATCATCATGCACGACCGGTAGCTGGCGGTGAATCTCATTTATATATTCGCGGTTCGAGGTATGACAGATAAACAGCCTGCCGCCGCTTCTGGTCACCCTGAAAATTTCAGTCAGGGCTCCCGGTTTGTCCTGGAAGTGAGGGAAGCTGGAATAGCACACCACACTATCAAAGGTCTCATTATCACCGGGAATATCGCCGACATCGGCGCAAAGATAATCAACTTTACCGTTAGCACGCTTGGACATGGCGATTTTCAACATCTCTTCAGCAAAGTCCATGGCGACTATTTGCCCACTATTGCCAACATTACTCAGGAGAAAAGGAAGGAAGACACCGGTACCCGTCCCGACATCAAGCACCGTGGAACCGGGTTTTATATCCAGTCGCCGGGACATTTGCTCCAGCTTGGTCGTGTCCTTTTCCGATACCTGTTCATCCCATACAGCCGCTCTCTCGTTAAAATATTCTTTAATCATGGCTGTTCCTCCTGAAGCAGCTGGCTCTGCCACCCTTTGACCTTTCTCTTGGGAGAGAAAATCGCGGCAATCAAAAATATTACCGATGAGGTAACGACTATGGTGGCGCCGCTGGGAGCGTTAAAGAAGTAAGAAAACAGCAGCCCCACCCATCCCGAAAGCACCCCGAAAGCAGCCGAGAGCAGAAACATCTTTTTCATATTATAGGTTAGCTGATAGGCCGCTGCCGCCGGATTTAGAATGAGGCTGAAGATAAGCAGCCCCCCTATGGAACGGAGTGACGCGGTTATAGTGGCACCCGTTAAAAACAGAATCCCGTACAGAAATAGTGCCGCCGGTATGCCTACCGCCAGCGCCGTATCACGATTGAAAATAGTGGCCTGAATCTCTTTAAAGAAGAGAAAAACCAGCGCTACCACAACAACAGCAACTATTCCCAGTAATATTATGTCGCTTCTGGTATTGGTCAGAATGCTGCCCCACAGCAACTCAAGGGCTCCTGATTTCGTACCGGGCATCAGCCCCATGAATAAGAACGCCAGTCCCAGCATAAGTGAAAATATGACACCTATCGAGGTCTCGGGGCTGAGTTCGCCGCGGTCGGCGAGCGGTCCGATGATTGCGGCGGAAAGCAGAGAAAGGCCGAAGGCGCCTACCAGCGGATTGAACCCCAGCCAGAGCCCGAGCAAGGCCCCGGCAAAAGCAGCGTGTGACATGCACACACCGATAAAAGGCATGTGCATCAGCACCACGAATACACCTATAGTAGCACAGGCTATACCACCCAGAAAGGCAGAGAGAATAGCATTCTGCATGAACTGGTAGCCGAAAATGGAGAAATCCAAGCCAATGTCTCCTTACTAGTTAACCGGAACTGCCTTTTTCCGCCTCTTCTCCACCACAGACACGGGCATATCGTATAACAGGCCGAGATTGATATCCGTGAGCAGTTCATCAGGAGAGCCTTCGCCCCAGATATTCCCTTCTTTCATCAGTACCACCCGGTCGCAGGCCACCGGCAAACAACTGAGGTCATGAGTCACAAATAGAGTGGTTAGAGACCTGGTATCATGAATCATTTTGACCAGTTCCAGTATATCGCTTTGCGCCTTCCAATCCAGTGAGGCTGTCGGCTCATCAAGCAATAAAACCTCCGGTTGCTGTACCAGAGCGCGGGCGATTGACACACGTTGCAACTCACCCCCGGAAAGGTGACCGATGGGACGCTGCGCCAGATGACTCATCCCGACTAATCCCAGTGCCTCATCTACGATTTCATAGTCGCTCCTGCCCGGTCTCCTGAACAAACCCAGAATTCCGTAGCGACCTATCATGACCACTTCACGGACACAAATCGGCATCCGCGGGTCTATATTCTGTACCTGGGGTACGTAACCCACCCTTTTTCTCAGGGAATGCCCGTTCCCCGCGGCGAGATAGTGTCCCAGTACCCGCACTTCACCTTCGAGCAATTTACCCAAACCATTGACTACCGTAAGAAGCGTGGTTTTCCCGGCGCCGTTAGGGCCGATAATACCTACAAATTCTCCCTTTGAAACCTTCAAAGACACGCCCCTGAGGGCGATATCCTCCCGGTAAGAGACCACGGCATTTTCAATAACTATCAGCTCATTATCCATAGATACGCCATCCTCTGCTTTTACCATAGTAATTATTTGCCTACTGCTTCCAGTATCAGGTCGATATTACGGTCGATAGCTTTCTCCCAGGTCTCCGTATTATCGAAACCGCCCGGGAAATTGGAGAGGATTATCCGGCTGCATCCCAGCTCCTCGGCCAGACCGGCGCCGGCGTCCTGCCCGCTCTGCAGGTTATCGATAATCAGGGTCACATTCTCCTGCCTGCCCATATCCACCAGCTCTTTAGTCACCTGTGGAGTAAATGAATCAGGCCGCCCGAATGTCTGGATAAGATTCAGCCCCGTCCAGACGACAAACCTTGGCTGCTGGTCGGCGCACATCACATTTATATCGGCGAGGTTTTTATCAGCCAGCCTGGTTTGTATCTCGGCGCCTTTGGCGGCAACAATGTCTATAAGCTCCGCAGATGATTTCTCATAAGCCGAAACGTTTTCCGCATCTACCTGGATGATAGCACCGGTAATATTTTCTACTGCTTTTTGATACACCATCGGCGTCATCCAGTTACCTTCGATATTCAGGCTGACCACGGTCAGGTCGGGATTATCAGCCGAGGCAATTAGTTCCTCACCGAATTTCTCGCCCTGCCAGCCATGCATGAGAAAAAGGGAGGCATCAGCCAGTTTTTGAACATCACCGGGCGAAATATCAAAGTGTCCCGGGCACTGCGCCGGGGGAATAATGTTGACTACATCAACCATGTCGCCACCTATCCGCCCCACTATAGACGATATTAAGGAAGTGCTGGTAACCACCTTAAGCTTGTCTTGATTCTCATCGGCGCACCCGCCCAATATGGCTGATGCAATAAGAGTTAACGCCAATAGAGCCGCAACGACAATGTGCATTTTTCTCATAGAGAAACCCCTCCTTCTATGTGACACTCGATATAAGTATTACAATTCTGTGCAATTGCAACTGTTTGCAATAAAAGTTAAAAAAAAATTTATAGCCCCTGCCCCACACACCACTACCTATTATACAACTGGTCCGACGAAATATCAACTACTTGCAACTGCAATTACTTGTAACAATATACTATTTATATTATATTATTATATATCTGTCAAGCCCCTACCCGCTCCAGGAGTACGCGGCTCGCCCGGAAATCAATCTCCTTGATGCTGGCCGTTATCTCCTTCTTCTCACCGAAAAGCGTCATTACCAGGAGCTTGCCATCTTCCACCTTAATCAAGGCAATCTCCTCCATCAGTAGTTCGTTTTCGCCTTTCCCGCCGAAGTATGCCTTCGCCAAACACATCGCCTTATGCCTCCTCCAGTCGTTTCAGTGTCTTTGACAGTATCTCGCTGACCTTGTCCATATTGCCGACTGCCTGCAATATTTCCCCGGCTACTTCCTCCTCACCCATCTGTCTTGCCTTTTCCGCCCATTCCCTGAATTCCTGACTGTGCTCCTGATTATGCTCCACCCAGTAATTTAAAAGAGTCTTCAGCTTGGCCTTTTCATCGCTGCTCATATCACTTCCCCCTATATATTTAACCGAACTTATCGCGGCTATCCAGCATGACCGTTACCGGGCCATCGTTATGAATTTCCACCTGCATATACTGCTGGAACTGCCCGGTGGCCACCTTCAGACCGCTCTCACGGGCCAATCCCACGAAATAATTAAACAGTTCCTCAGCCTGCTCCGGCGGCGCCGCCCCGATGAAACCGGGACGGCGTCCCTTCCGGGTGTCGGCCAGGAGAGTAAACTGGCTGACCAGCAGGAGTTCGCCGCTGATATCCAGGGCGGAAAGGTTAAACTTTTCTTCGGCATCAGCAAAAATGCGCAGATTGGTGATTTTCTGCATCAAATACTGCGCATCTCTTTCCGTGTCCCCACCAGCCACCCCGAGAAAAACCACCAGCCCCCCCTCTATCCTCCCCACCTCTTTACCGGCAATGCTGACCGAAGCCCGGCTAACTCGCTGAAGCAGTGCTTTCACTTTGAACTCTTGCTGACCCCCGATTCCCCCTTGCTTGCTTTTGATTCTCTCTTGCTTTTCTCTGTTTCTGTGCTCTTACGATGGTCCGTAACGTAGAAACCGCTTCCCTTGAATATTATCGGCGTGGGATGAAAGACGCGACGGGCTATCTCTCGACACTGCGGGCACTCCGCCTGGGGTTCATCATTAAAGCCCTGTCTCATCTCAAAACGATAGCCGCAATTACCGCATTCATACTCGTAAATAGGCATGGAATATCACCTCGCAAACTCGTCCACTATATACAATTTAACATGAAAGGTGCTTCTAAGGCAAGCTGAGTCAGACGTGAAAGCCCTGGCCTGGTTCTATAAAAACCCAGCTGATTACTTTTCCTCACCCCCTGTGTCCCCCTCTCCGACCAGCAAGATTAAAATAACCATGGAGACATTTGGTCGGAGAAGGGGAGGAATATTTGAGAGGGGTCAGGGGTGAGGCCGGTATCTGGCTACCGAATGCAAGCAAAACTTCCTCAGTATATATTGTCTGGTCGGACTCTTCTCTGGTATACTTAACAGGTATGCCCCCATCGTCTAGAGGCCTAGGACACCGGCCTTTCACGCCGGCAGCAGCGGTTCGAATCCGCTTGGGGGTACTTCTCATTTACTTTTCTGAGGCAGAAAGGGAGATGCCAAGGATTAAACCAAAAAGAAAACAGCCAAAACCTGAACAGCTAACCGAACCACCTGGAGTGAACCCCTGAGACTGGACACAATGGTTGCAGACATAACACCACTTCAAGCGTGCTTTACCACTGAGCTACGCTGGCAGGCTGAACTATTAATATCTGTCCCCACCAAAACCCCACCACTTTTCATCATAACATATCATTACACGCCTCACCTCGACAAGTAAGCCGGAGAAGCCGCCCACCCGTAAACCGCCATATGGCAAATATGGACTCTTTATTACCAGATTAACCCTGTAATCAAGCCTATAAATATGCCATATGGCAACATACTTGACACAATATGCGCACAGTAGTACTATTGTACGGGGCAGGTAAACATGATAGGGCTATGGTTAAGAAACGTAATCCCAAGACGGTACTGATTATTGAAGATGAGGCTGATATCCAGAACTTTATTTCCCGGGTGCTGGAACTCGAAGGGTATCAGGTACTTAAAGCCAGTGACGGCAATGCGGGAATGGAAATAATCAGAGAGAATCCTGTCTCTCTGGTATTGCTAGATTTACGGTTGCCCGGTCCCGACGGATGGTCGATACTGCGCGAGATAAAACGTAATCCCGAGTCCTCCGAAACACCCGTGGTCGTGCTTACGGCCATTGCCGAATCAACACAGCGCCGGAAGACTTTACGCATGGGTGCCAGCAGTTACCTTATCAAACCGCTGAGCGCCCACCACCTGAGCCAGACTATCGCCAGTATTTTGCATCAGGGAGGGCAGGCGCTATAAAGCCGCCGAGGAGACAACTGTTAGCGGGGAATAATACCACTATACCGTAAAGATAACGCGCATAATGCGATGCGCCATCATTCTTCCCGCGAAACAAACTCTTTCACTCTGCGCTCGAAGACGCTTCTCTCCAGGAGGACGCGGCGGCCGCACTTAAGACATTTAATGCCGATATCGGCGCCCAGCCTCACCACCTGCCACTCGTAGCCGCCGCAGGGGTGAACCTTCTTAAGTCGGACCACATCGCCGAGATTAATCTCCAGGACCATTCCAGGTTATCCTTATAGATATAGAATTACAGGAGGCTGTTAATCCGGTCTCTAAGCTCCTTAGCCGCCTGCCTGGCTGCCGTGGCGAAGTCATCGCCTCCAGAGGCGTAGAGTATCTGACGCGAGGAATTGATAATCGTCCTCTGCCGCCCGGCATCGACCCCATAGCCGACCACCTGAGAGAGTTCTCCCCCCTGAGCGCCGACCCCCGGTATCAGGAGCGGCATATCCGGATATCTCTGCCGTATCAGCTTCAACTCCTCGGGATAGGTAGCCCCCACCACCAGCCCCAGGTTGTCGTGGGTGTTCCACTCGTTGACCTTCTCGGCGACGATTTCAAAGAGCATTTTATGGCCGCCGTCCGTTTCACATGAGAGCGATTGGAAATCCGCGGCGCCAGTGTTGGAAGTACGGCAGAGGATAAAGACACCGCGGTCACGGTACTGAATAAAAGGCTCCAGAGAATCGAAGCCAAGGTAAGGGCTGGCCGTGGTGGCATCGAAGTTAAAGTAGCCGAAAAGGCCCCACGCATAGGCTTTGGCCGTATTGCCGATATCCCCGCGCTTGGCATCGACTATCACCGGAATATCAGTGGGTATGTAATCCCTCGTGCGCTTCAGGACATCCAGCCCTTCGCTGCCCATTGACTCGTAGAAGGCGATGTTCGGTTTATAGGCACATACCAGGTCGGCCGTAGCATTGATAATAGCCCTGTTGAACTGGAAGACACCTGTGCCCGGCGGCATCAACGAAGGGTCGGGGTCGAGGCCGACACATAATAAACTGCGGTTCTTCTTACTGGCCTGCGCCAGCTTTTCGAGAAAATTCATTCCTTCCCCGGAGCGGGTTTTTCCGTATTGGACCGTAAACAGGAGGACTGCTACCGGTGAGACAGGTCTCGCCGGTATTCAGGTTAACCTTCTGTCGAAAGGCTGGAAACATCATATTGTGTCGTGCGGGCTTCCGGGGGTAGCATGTTTCCCAGGATTTTCTCCATGGCCATGGTATGAACGCAGAGCCCCCACTTGGAGAAGAAATCGCAGGTGCAGTGCCACTTGCCGTCTTTGTAGCTGGTATCGTAATCGTTATTCTCACCGCGGAACTTTACCGCCAGCTCGGAGAAGGTAACCCGGTCTTTTTCTTCAGCATAGCGCTTGGCTTTTTCAATCTTACCAATCAGACTTGACTGCATTATCGCTACCTCCTTAACTCAAAGAGCACCGACTCTGCCGAGCCCAGTGCTCTTGCTTTCTACCCCCGTGAACAGGACATTACCGCCTGACATATATCAGCCATTGCCCTGGTCCTTCATCATTTCTTAAATTCTACTCCCTTTTCGGGGATAAGTCCAGCCACCGCATTGACTCATAATAAAAGTTACCGAAAGAGGGGTAGTTGCGTCAAAATTAGTGTTACCGAAGGAGGTAAAGGTGACACGACGCCGCATAATGGAATATGTACAGGCACTAAGAAAACGATATTTTCGGGCAGCAAAAGAGGAGAAAGGCAAAATGTTGGATGAATTTACTCAGGTTACGGGATTACACCGCAAGGCAGCTATCAGGCTGCTGAATCGGCCGGATGCTCCCAGGGGAAACAAACGGCATGGCCGTCCTGCCAAGATGGGTAACTCGCATACTGAGATATTTCAACCCTACTCCATTCTCCTCATTATCTCGACGGCGGCCACCAGCCCGGAAGCCGATGCCTGCACCAGTCCCCGGCTGACCCCCGCGCCGTCACCGACGGCAAACATGTTATGGATTTCGGTCTCCATGCAGGAACTGAGCTGCGGACGGAAGGAATAAAACTTTACTTCTATTCCGTAGAGCAGGGTATCCGGAGAAGCCACGCCCGGAGTCAGCTTGTCCATGGCCAGCAGCATCTCTATCAGTCCGGTAAGGTGACGGAAGGGAAGCGCGAAGCTCAAATCTCCCGGTACGGCGCTCTTCAGCGTCGGCTTTACCAGTCCTTTTTTAATCCGTTCCGGAGTGGAACGGCGGCCTTCCAGAAGGTCGCCCAGGCGCTGCACCAGCACCCCGCCGCCGAGAAGATTGGCCAGCTTGGCCAGGTACTTGCCGTAGGCAATCGGCTCGTGAAACGGCTTGGTAAAATCGGTGCTTACCAGCAGCGCAAAATTGGTGTTGCGACTTTTCCGGCCGGCATAGCTGTGCCCGTTAACCGTCACCACGGGTCCGGTGCCGCCGGTGGACTCCATGATAACCTCGCCGGCGGGACACATGCAGAACGTCCTGATACGGTCGTTAAAGCTCTGCGACATGTACTCCAGCTTTACCTCATAGAGCACGTCGGTCAATTCTTTCATCACCCTAACCGGAACTTCCACCCTGACACCGACATCTATGGGGTTGTGACGCATGGTCAACTTAAGTCGGCCGGCCTCGTTCGATAACCAGTCGGCCCCCTCCCTCCCCGGCGCCAGTACCAGATACTTGCAGAGAAACCTCTCCCCATCCTCGGTTTCCACCCCTGTGACGATGCCGTCATCCACCAGCACCTTTGTCACCATCGAGCTGAGCTTTAGCTCCAGGCGCGGCATGAGGTAGTCCCGCATGTCCTTGAGCACGGCGAAGCCGTTTTCCGTCCCCATGTGGCGCACCGGCATCGGTATCAGACGCAGTCCGGCCTGACTGGCCTTTTGGCTGATTTCGTTAATGGCGCCATCCCCGCCGAAAACCTTCCTGGATGCGCCGAATTTCAGGTACAACTCATCTACATATTTAATCAGGCCGGCCGCGTGTTCCTCGCCGAGGTATTCACCCAGATGCCCCCCTACCTCCGAGGCGAGTACCAGCTTACCGTCGCTAAATGCGCCCGCCCCACCCAGGCCGCAGACCAGATTACACGGCTGACACTCTACGCAGGCACCGCCCGTATCCCGTACCGGGCACCGGCGCTGGCTGATATCCTTGCCCTTCTCAATAAGGAGAATACTCAGTCCTTCGGTCTGGGTAAGCTCCAAAGCTGCAAAGATACCGGCCGGGCCGCCTCCAACGATGATAACATCAAAAATTTCCGCCATTATGCCTGATTTCCCCCGGACACATGAAAAAGCCGAGACGGACTATCCGATGCGAAACGCCTCTCAGCTTTAAACCGATTTTACTTTGCCTTTATGGCCGTCATAATTATATCGTCAGTATACCAGCCCGTCAAGAAATTATTTTTCAATACCAAAAAGCCAAAATATGGACAGACTGCCCAGAACGAGTATCTTAAAGGGTTGACATTTGCCAATTGGCAAATTATAATAAGAGTATGGATTACGCAAATAATGATTTGGGCAGAATACTCAAACAGCAGAGAATAACGGTCCCGTTAACTCTGCAGGAACTCGCATCGGAATCGAGCGTGTCTTCATCGCACCTGGGGCGCATCGAGAGGGGTGAGCGCTTTCCATCGGCACGGATTTTGCGCAAAATCGCCAAACCCCTGGGCTTTGATGAGGATGAACTGTTTATCCTGGCCGGCTTCCTCTCCCCTCAGACGCACGGTGTAGCCGAAGAAAGCGACACACGCTACAACAGCCGGCAGTTAGACCCCTATGTCGCCAGGATGCTGGCGGAAGAGCCACCTGAGGTGCAGCGTGCCGTCATCGGCATCCTGAGCCTCTTAAAAAGCATCGCCAAGGGAATGGTAAAATAGGGTCTACCGACTCCGATTAGGGTATCATCCTCTCGAAAGGGAAAGCTGCGCCATCCCTGAGCAGCCGGTGGCACTTGATACGCAATAAAAAACGTGATACATTTAATTAAATCCATCGCTTCCAGGTAAGAGCATAGGAAGAATAGCCCCTATGGAAACCAAAGGAGAGGAATGGCTGAGGTTTATCGATACCCTCAGCCATGAACTTAAAACACCCCTGACCACGATTATCGCTGCGGCCGGCCTGCTGGCCGAGGAACTTGAAACCACCGCCGATGAGTCTTACCAGAAGCTGATTCAAACCATCATCCAGAACGCCAATACCCTGGAGACAAGACTGGCCGAACTGCTGGATATCGTCAAGACGGGCAGCGGCAAGCTAGGGCTACAGCTTGAGCCGGTGGACATGAAGTCGCTCGTTCTCGGCACATGCATGCAAATCAGCCCGCTGCTCCGTGGCAAGCAGCAAACCCTGAATACCGACTTACCTGAATCCATCCCCATCATACACGGAGACGGGCAGAGGTTGGAGCAGGTATTACTCAACCTGATGAACAACGCCACCAAGTTCACCCCGGAAGGGGGCAACATCACGGTACGAGTACGGAAGCAGGATACCGGCCTGGTGATAGGTGTACATGATGACGGCATCGGCATCGCCAAGGAAGAGCAAGAAAGTATATTCAAGCCATACAGCCGCCTCAGCTCTGACACACGACGCCACCCGGGACTGGGCTTGGGGCTTGCCCTGGCCAAGCAGGTAGTCGAGCTCCACGGAGGCAGAATCTGGGTAGACAGCGAACCGGGTGAAGGCAGCACTTTCTCCTTCTTTATACCGCGGCAAGCTACAAAACAGCCTACGTAATGGTTTAAGGAGCAAAATGAAAGTTCTGGTTATAGAAGATGACCCGGGGATTATAGAAGTAGTCTCCCTCTGTTTCCAGTTGCGCTGGAGCGGTACCACGGTGATATCCGCCGCCAACGGTCATAAGGGTATAGAGCTCGTGGAAGCAGAGAGTCCTGACGTTGTTATCCTGGATATCGGCCTGCCCGATATAGACGGCTACCAGGTACTCAGAGAGATACGCCGTTTCGCCGACGTGCCGGTACTCATGCTGACGGTCAGGGGCGAGGATACCGACGTTGCTAAAGGTCTTGAGCTCGGCGCCGACGACTATATCACCAAGCCCTTCAGCCACATCGAGCTGATAGCCCGGGTGCAGGCAGTCCTGCGCCGCGCTCAGGGACTGGCCGTAACCGATGAGGAACGCCCCTTCATCAGCGGCAAGCTATCTGTCGATTTTAACCGCAATGAAGTCATGATAAGTGGCCAGCCGATAAAGCTCACCTCCACCGAAAGAAAACTGCTCTACTACTTGATCAGGAACGAGGGACGCATCCTCTCCCATGAGAGCCTGCTCACCAAGGTCTGGGGAGATACCTACGTTGACGCCAGGGACCTGCTCCGCGTCCACATCCAGCACCTCCGGCAGAAACTGGAAGACAGTGCCGAATCGCCCATCATCATCGTCACCGAGCATGGCATCGGCTACAAGTTTATCCGTCCCTCCCGCAACTAAGTGTCCGCCCAACCCCTCCGTTGCCCCTTGCCATTAGCCCCACAGCCCCAGTCATAAAACCACCTTCCATTCTTTACTAAAAGCTTACAACATCTTTATAAAATCTTTATATTTCTTAGACGCTTCTTTATGAATCTATGTTACATTTGAACTAGGTAATCAAGTACTTATGGTAATAGAGGGAATTGTGAAGATGGAAAAAGTAAAAGTATTTCTCTCAGACCCGCAGGTTCTCTTCCGAGAAGGCATACACTTCATTCTCTCGGGCGAGGACGATTTTGAGGTTATCGGTGAGACCACCAGCAACCAGGAAGCCTTTACCCTTATTGAATCCAATCCACCCAACATCGCTGTCCTGAGCATGCAGGATGCCAAGACCAGCGGCGCCGAGATAACCCGCCGCATCAAACGCAATTTCCCCTCGGTATCGGTGATTCTGACACTGGATAAAAAAGATGAGGACAATCTCTTCGCCGCCATCAAGAGCGGGGCCAGCGCCTGCCTTACCAAAGATACCGACCCCGAATATCTTCTCGATATCATCAGGGTAGTCGCCCAGGGCAGCCAACCTATTATGGAAGACCTGCTGCTCCCGGAGCTTGCCTCGATGGTGCTTGCCGAATTTGAAGACATGGCCGCTTTAAACGAGCAGATTGATAATCTTCTCGCCAACCTCACTCCCAAAGAGACACAGGTCCTGACCAACATCGCCGCCGGCAATACCATCGAGCAGGTCGCTGCCAAACTGGATGTAAACGAGGAGACCATCAGGCGCAACCTGAGACTGGTGCTGAACAAGCTGATAAGCAATGAACAGGCCCGGGCCGTGATTGAAGTCACCCAGAGAAGCCTGCCATCTATAATCGGCGGCCCGGTTAAAAAGGGCGGCAAAGCCGCCGAATACGTTACCAAAGCAGAATTCAACGAGTTCAAAGACTCTTTAATGGAACGCTTAAAATCCTTTATAGGTGAACTGACCTGAAAAATGGCAATCTTGTATGAAAGGGAGGTTGCGTATGTAGATGAAGAAAAAAATAAGTCGGTCGGAACTCTAGCTGTCCGGGCAGGCAGGAGAACCGCCGACTTTACCGGCAAGATAAACAGTCAAACTTAAACTAATTAACAAATACTAAGGAGGAACAAGAACAATGGTCGAAATTAGATATGGTGACCAATACGAAGTAACCGACCTGGCTGGCCAGACAGTAAGCGAGGCTCGCGAGGCATTCAAGTCAGAATTTGGCATCCCGGATAAAGCCAAAACAAAGTTGAATGGCAGCAAGGTCAAATCGAGCGCCGAACTTGATACGGTGCTCAACGACGACGATAAACTCACTTTCGCCGTCTCCAGAACCAAGGTACCCTACCTGGTTGGAGCTCTGCTCCTGGCACTGGCCGTCACCGGCGGCGTCTTCGCCTTCGGCTGGATTAACGCCACCACTACGATGAGCGCCACCACGACCGCCGAAAACTTCGCCGATGTCACTGCGGTAAACGCAACCTTAACCGGCTGGACTGCTCACGGTAACGTGAAAGGAGAAATGACCGCAAACACCAGCCTGTTCTACGTCGACGCTGGCACCTATGCCGGCGACCTGATTGTAAGCGTCGGTATCGGTAATGCCGCCGAACTGTCGGATGAGTACCGCGTGCTCTCTATGCAGCTGGAAGTGGTGAATTCAGCTGCTCCTAGTGTTCCTCTTGACATCAGCGGCGGGAACGGCGCCAAATGGGTCCTGCTCAACCTGAAGAACGGCTCGGTAGATATGTTCCCGCCTGTTACAGCCAACATGACCGTCCGTATTAAGAGCGGTTTCTACATCACCCATGCCAAGGGCTCTGGTGCCGTGGTTGGCACCGGCTCTCCGCAGCTGTTCTGTGAAGTAGCCCAGAAAGGACTCTAATACTCTGATATAGGTGGTAGGGTGGCAGGACTCAGCACCGCCACCCTACCCCACTAAAGAAAAAACCTTACTCTCGACAAAGGCAAACGGTAAAAGGACAAATGAAAAAGAAACTGGTTTTTATAGGAATGGTATTACTCGCCCTGGTGTTGACCACCGGTACCTTCGCTTACACCTATACCAATATCGGCACAACAACACTGGATGTTACTCTGGCTGACGGCGTCTGGACCACCTACCAGCCATCAGACAATCAGCCTCTATGGAATAACATCCTGCCCGAGGGTGAGTTTAATACCGAAACCCTTGTACCGGTTGCCGCTGGCGATGATACCGAGCTGCCCACCCAGTACCCCGCTTCCGATGAACACTGGGACAAAGTGGATGACCAGCCCACCGCCGATGACGGTGATACCTACGTATCCACCTTAACATCCAAACACTGGGAGAGAGACCTGTACAACCTCAGTAACTATACAGGAGTCGGCGGCGAGGAAACGATAACCGGTATTACCGTTTATTTCCGTTACGCCGCTGGCGGAGGCTACAATGTCAAAGCCATGGCCGCCCTCAAGACCAATGGCCAGGTCTATGAAGGCCCTACATTAACTTATTCCGGCACTGATTTTGTGACCGAGTCATGGCAGTGCACCACCAACCCTGACACCGGTGAACCGTGGACATCGGAAGAAATAAATGAATTACAGGCCGGGGTCACCATGAAGGGCAATAAAAAAACGAAACCCGCCCTCTGCACCCAGGTCTATGTCGCGGTCAGCTACGAGTTCTCTATTACCGAGGGTGAAGTACCCCACGGTCACCTGTATGACATCACCCCGCACGAGGATTATACCGGCGACCTGCTGGTAAAGCTTTACCTGACCAACACCGCCGAACTCCTCAAGGCGTACCAGTACCTCAACATGAAGGTCTACATGGCCAATACACTTGAAGCGGAAAAAACGCCCGATTACCAGGTCCTCAGCATCGAGACCGGCGTAGTTTTATTTAACATTGAAGGCGGCTCCGCCGAAACCTATATCATAGAAATAACCGGCGGCAGCTACCGCCTGATTTCCGGCGACTCCGATGAATGGGGGGCTGGCTGGAACATTATACCCGAATTCTATTGTGAGGTCGGACAGAGGTAAGGCATAGGATAGTATCATGAAACGCGCCATAGGACTAACATTCGCAGTAATAGCCTGTATAATAGCTTTCCTCTCCGTAAGAGGAACACTGCCGTTTATGCCTATCTTCGGCTCCAGTATGGAACCGGCGCTTCAGTCCGGCGGCCTGCTCATGATTGAGCCCGTAGAACCCCGGGATGTCAAGGTGGGCGATATCATCGTATACAATGTCCCGCCCATGGTCCGGGACTACTATAGCTACCCCCCGACGGTCGCCCACAGGGTCATAAAAATTAATACCACTCCGATCCTCGGTTTCCGTACCAAGGGCGATAATACCGGCGAAGACCCCTTTACCATAAGCCCCCAGGACATCAGGGGCACGGTTGGCAGTCAGATACCGTTCCTCGGACTCCCGCTGCTGTTCTTCCAGAGTCAGCAGGGTCTGATATTCGCTATTATTGCCCTCGCCCTGCTTGCCTTCTTCCTCTACGGCGGCGAGATAACCCGCGGCGGCAACCTGGTACACCGGGGAATCTTTGCCCCTGTCATTAACGAGGAAAAACGCTCCAGCCGGGCGCTGACGAGCAAGATAGAAGCCACGGAACAAAAGATGAACACCACGGAACAGGCACTGGAGAAGTTTGCCGGCGCCATTGCGGAATATGCCCAGCACCTGTCCAGCCATACCAGCGCTATCCAGGGCCTCTCCGAGGCCTCTCAAGAATTAAAGAAGGGCGCCGCCGAGCAGAACCGCGTCCTGATGACACTCGTGGAGAACATGGGCAAGCCGGGAGCCGGGCTGGGAGCAACCGCTATAGAGATAGAGGCGCCGGTAACAGAACCCGAACCCGAGGTTGAAGAACCGGTAAAACCTTTCCACGGAGCCCTGCAAAAGGGAATACCGGGTTGCGCGCGGAAACGCCCCCTCACTCCCAATGAAATCCTCAGCAAGCCCCATTAGGTATAAACAGCCACGACCACCGCATCCCTGGGACTGTGCTCATCGAAGAATATCACGGCCACCCTGCGTCCGGTAATCATTTCCGCCGATGATATATTCCTGGCCACAGCCACATCTTCCAGATAGACCTTATAGCTGCTGGCGAGTCGAACCGTGGCCGTATAGTTACCGGAGTTGAAACTCCTTAGCTCACCTTTCCTCAACTTCATAATAGAATTCCTCCGAAAATACAAATCAGACACCCAAACTGTCATTCCCGCAAAGGCGGGAATCCAGAGGGGGTAAGGAGGTCTGGATAGTCGGGTCAAGCCCGACTATGACAAAAAGGGGTAACATACTCATCTCCAATGCCTCCTTCGTACCTTACCTACACCGCCCCCAAGCTTAATCGCTGGCGGTACTCTCCCCGCTGGGGATTATAGACCAGGACGAGGCCCAGCACCCTTTTCTTCTCCGCATCGAGTCCCGCCCGCGCATCGGTCACATCAACGACGTCGTAGAGCTGCTGTCCGCAGTTCACCGGGATGACAATCGCACCCCCGCCCGCTTCTATCTCAGCTTGTCTTAAATAAGCCTGCCCCCGTTGCTGGGCTTCCGCCACGGTGCCCGTATTCCTATCCTCAACCTGGACCAGCCGGTCGTAGAGTCGGTCTATCTCGTCCCAGTCAAAGCTGTCGGCCAGAATCAAATTGCCGCCGACCGTATCATACCCCTCCACCTGCACCCGGTTCATTCGCAGGGCTCCCCGCAGGTATCTCCCCTCCCGGAGCCGGTGCTCTCCGCCGTAGCTGTAAACGGAGCTATCCGACGATAACGGATTGACGATATAAGCCTTGTTACCTTCGATGAAGATGACATCGGGGACAAAGGACAGCAGCTTGTGTATCACCGCCCGGCCGCTATTATCCGGGCTTACCGTAAAATCGGGGTAAAAGCCGGTTACCACCGGCGACTGCGATATCACCTCGAGCTTCAGGCCTACCCTGGCTAAAATCAAAGCTATAATTTCTTTAACGCTAAAATCATCGGAAGTCCGGTTCCAGCGGAACTGGTGCCGCGCCTTCCAGTCGTTAAGCGCCCCCCACCCATCCCTGGCGTGCAGAATCAGGCTGGCTTTCCCACCGGAGCTCGTATGTTCGTAGGACTCCAGACAAAAGCTCTGGCCAGCGCTGTACTCGCTGCCAGAAAGGGTAACATAGCCGGGACTAAACTCCAGATGGCAGCCGATGTCGAGGATGGCCAGGTCGCCTTCCCCCGGCGCGGCATACCTCCCGTCGTCGTTCCTCAGTTCCACCGTTAAACCGCCTGAAGTCTCACCGGCTTCCTGCCTGACGCCGACAACATCCGCCGTCAGGTCGAGGCTCTGGGCAGCCAGCGGTGCCCTCCAGACGCCGTCGGGACAAGAGAGCCAGCCGTAATCGCCGTGGTGCGCCATGGCCAGGCCGTATTCCGAGGATAAATTGAACGGCGCAGGCTCCCGCCACAGCCCGTTGATGAAATCCGTGCCGGGTATGGAATGCGACCGGAAGGGACGATTATAGGCTGCGGTGCCGGCGAATTTTTCGACAAAGAAACAGCGGTAGACATCCGGTTTACCCAGAAAGGGCTGGCGGTACTCGAAATCCCCACCCGACGGCGCCGAGGCAAGCTCTTTCAGCGCCGACCATGTCCCGGCGGCGACATCGCCGCCATCTCCATAAACCAGACTCCACAGCTTGTAGTTCCCCGCCGTGTCTTTCCCGGTAATTAGCAGGTTCCAGTCGCCGTCATAGACACAGGCAACCCCGGATAAATCCCCGGTGGCCCTGTCCCAGGCCGCCTTTGTCTGCCACTGGCCGCTGATATTCTTCTTGACGTAGAGGGTCGATTGGTCGGCGAAGAAGATGGCCAGGTCGCCGCCGGGCTTATAGGCCGCCGCCAGGCCGTAGATAGCAGTGGTCGGCGTGTAGTCGATAAGCTCGGGGCTGCCCCAGCTAACACCGTAGTCCGTGCTCTTGATGCGTCTGATTTCCCGGTTGGACTTAATCCAGAAGATGGAGACCTCTGTCCCCAGTGAAGCCGCCACCACCACGATGGCATTGTACTGGCCGGTGTAGGTCCACTGGCTGAAATCGCTCCCCGGGCCGGGACTGCCCACCCTCTGCCGGTACAGCTTCCGGGAATCGGCGGGCAGGGTTATCCTGGCCCTGATAAGAGAGCCGTCGCCGGGCATGGTCACGGCATGGAAGTAGTCCTCCTCGGAGCCATCGTACAGCCTGGACCAGTCCTGTCTGACCACCCCGGCTATTTTGTTGACGGCCTCAATTTTGACGTAAGGAATCGCCGCCTCCTGCTTCGGGGCGGCCAATAGCGTTGATGTTAACTCGCGCATCGCTTTACTCCAGTGCCCCGGTCGATTATGGGCCGTAATCGGTTGTTTTCGAAACGATTGGATAGTACGGACGGTAGAGAGTGCTGGTCCTGACACGGTTTCTTCGTCCCAGCCTCCTCAGTTCCTGCCGGAAATACTTCAGCTTCCGGTTACCCCAGTCGAGAAACTCCTTCGGCGTTACCGTCCCGCCGACATTGACCCGGTTGACCGCATAGACCGCCCACTCTATCGCGGCGAAGCCGCCGGCACCGACCGCAATCAGGTCTTCATACGGCGCGGGTATGGTGGAACCGCCGGCATCGAGGGTATGGAGCTTACCATAGTATATGTAAGCATCGGAGCCGTCCGGCACCTCATCCCCGAGGACAGTCAGCGTATCGCCCCACAGCGAAAAAGGCTGGTATCTTTTGGGGAACCTGTCTACCGGGTACTCCACGGCCTCCACCACAACCCTGTCGGTTACGGTAGATATATCCAGCTCCCTCGAGGCCGATGTCGTGGCTTTGGTCGCCTTCTGCTCATAAGGTATCCGCTCGGAGAACTCCTTAACGGCGTGAGCGATGTGCCGGCTAATCTCATCGTCTGTCCAGCGATAGTTACCGGCGTCCTCGTCATGCAGGTCACGCCTGACTATGGCTCTCATATCAGTCAGATTCATAGTTACCACTCCTTATAGCTTTCTTACTTCCACCCTGTCCAGTTTGGTGCAGGGCAGCCCTTCGTCGTGGCCGCAGAGTTCCAGGTCGCAGAAGGCTATCTCCTCATTGGGCTCGCTCTCGTTGATGCTGACCGCCTTGCCGCTTAAAGTCCTGGCATAATCCATCAATGACCGGGCATCGGCCTCGCTGTCAAAGCTCAGGTCCACTCTCACTCTGTACTTCATTGATACCTCCATTTAGTTGCCAGATAGTTGTGTTGGATTTCCTGTGGGGTTAGGACACGGCTGTAAATGCGAGCTTCACCGATATTCCCTATTAGAGGATTGTTCCAAGTATTAACAACCCACTGTGCCCCAATAGCAAATTTGGCATCGGCATCCGAGCTTCCCTTCTTCAGTGTTTGCGGGTTGCCCGCATCCGCTTGACCATTAAAGAAAAAGTTAATGGTAGTTTCATCCCTGGTTACAACCACATGCGTCATAACATCAGATAGCGTTGATGTAGAACTAACGCTATCTGCACTACCATCGTCAGCATAGAGAGCAGGAGTCACCGAAGCACCAACGTAGAATACAAATGGCCAATCACTTTGGGTCGTTCTCTTTGCTAGGAGCACTCCTTCTGTGTCAGTCGTCTTAACCCATATTTCCAGCGTGAACGCAGAAACCAGGTCAAGTATTGCCGAATCCCCACAATAAATCCTGTCATCCACGCCATCAAAGTACCTGCCGCCAGGTCGCCACAAAGCACCCGTTACAGTGCATACATGTCCGTAGGCGTCCCTGGACAAGAGGGAACTGCCATCCTGTTCATATAATGGCAGATAAAGCACCAGACTGGGGTCAAATATAAACTTCACAACACACCTCACGAAGCCGAATAGACTACCTTGACATAGCTTGAGCTCTTGGTCTTGCCGGTGGCGGTTTCTCCTCCGGCGCCACCCGACTTAACCATCAGCCGGACTTCAAAAGGCACCGCATCGAAGTTGGCCACCGGTTTGAAGCGCCCGCTGTAGGTGTATTCTCTGTAAGTAGAGGCGTTAGCCGCATAGGTTACCTCGTCATGAAGGTCAACCCAGGTGCCACCCTGGTTGCGCGCCTGCCACTTGAGAAGGACGGATTCGGTAGCACCGCTCGACTTTACCGCGCAGGTAAGCCCGAACTCGTACTCCAGCACTTCGCCCAGCGCCGGGGGCTTAATCGTCACGCTCTCGACTTCCTCGTAATCGTCGGTGGTCGTCGTATGCTCGGCGCTCCACTGCACTCCGTCCGCCGTCAGGCTGCCCCTGGCGAAGGGGTGCTCGATATGTTCTACTACTGCCAGTACCATAATTTTTCCTCCCGTAAGGGGGAGGGAGTTCCCTCCCCCTGTCTATCTTTATGTAAAGTTTTAGTCCTTGACGCCGATTAATGTCGCCGCCTTGACGGACGAAAACAGCGCCAGAGATACATACCACTTGACCCTGGTCCGCGAGGCATCCTTGTTCTCCAGCGGCCCTACCGGCTCGGCCTGCAGGTGCCCCGGGCTGGTCAGCCCGCAGAGGGCCCCCTCCCCGAACTGCACGGCGTAGATGGTGGAGCAGGTGCCCCCGGTAGTGCCTGTTTCCAGGCTTGAAACTACGGTGTGGGTATCCAGTATCCAGTCATTAACGCCGATAGGCACACCGTCCCAGAGCTGCACGAAGTTGCCCCACTTGTCCCGTTCGGTCTCGGTCATGCCGCCGGCCGCCCTGACCAGGACATTGATTTTTCTCCTGGAACGGCGACTCATCAGCAGCATATCGGGCTTGCCGCCCTTGACGGCGTCGATAAGCTCGTCGAGCTTGGCCAGGGTCAGCGTGGCGCCGGTAGCCCCCATTGCCACTACCCGGTCGCTGGCCGACTCGGTATCGATGAGTTTCCTCAAGCCGTCGAACTGCTTGGCATTGGTGTCGGAATCCCCGTAGATAAACATCTCTTCGAACTTGTCCTTGAGTGCCTTGGCCTTCAGCTCGATTACCGCCGCTTCCAGGTCCTGGATATTGCTGCGGGTGGACTTAAGAAAGTTGTCCACGTCGGCGTCACCGCCCATGATTTTCAGGTTGGCGGTAATTTGCTCGAAGGTAGGCGTCGATTCCGCCCAGGTATCACCGACATCGTAAAAGTCGATGCTGGGCAGGGTCTTTTCCTGGTTATAGGTCAGGCCGTTACCCACGATTTCGATAAAGGGCAGGCTCTGGAGCACCGGCGAGTCTTTGACGATGGTCTCCACCACCCCCTGCAGCAGCATATCGTTGGATAGCTTGGCTGCCTCTTCTAAAGTCATTGCCATTTTATTTTTCTCCTCCCTCTTTTAAAATTCCTGTTTTGTTTGTATCTGTCATTCCGGGGAACGCTTTCCCCCTGTCATTGCGAGTCCTCACGCTACGCTCAGGATAAACTCCGCGAAGCAATCCGCCCCCCCTTCTCTCACTCACCTGTCATTCCGGCGCAGGCCAGAATCCAGCCGGGAGGGAGTAGCCTGCTCTTACGCATCAGGACGAAGAACCTCCTATTGCGTATTGAATTTTCTCCCGGGCCGAGAGCGACGACAGGTCTAATGGCGCCCTCTGCGGGGCGCCGGCAGGCACTCTCGTTTTCGCCGCTTCCGCTTCCATTTCCTGTCTGACTCTTTCCATGAGCGCCCGGGCGTTCTTCAGCGATTCGTTCACTTCCTCGATGGAATCCCCGGCTATCAGCTCAGTCAGGATGCCGGGGTTCGCCTGCACCACGATTTCCTTATAGGCGGCTACCGCCTGCGGTAAGGCCTTGCCGAGCTCGTCCAGCGACTGCTCCGTATCGTCCAGCGACTGCTTTAACGCGGTTATTTCGCTGTCTTTCGTCACCAGCGCCTGCTCCAGCCTTATAATGGTTGCGTCGCGGGACTCAAGCTCACGGGTAAGCGATTCGTTCTCCTGCTTGAGCTTATCAAGCTCATCCACGTCCGCCTCTAACTCTTCGGTCTTTTCCTGTTCTTTTTCCGTAACCATCATTCCTCCTGATTACTCCTCAACGCCTTCCGCCCGGGGCGGCACATCTCCCTCTCTCGCTCCACCCCTGCTGGATTTGGCATTAAGCTCTTTATTCATCTTGAGAATGGACTCCCTTTCTTCCAGCCACCGCTCGAACTCGTAGTCGGGGTCACGCACGCCGACCTCGTCCATGGCCGTCCTCCGGGAGTGTATTCCCGTCTGCACCATGACCTGTTCGCTGCTCACCTTTCTCTCCATGTCCTTGGGCAGTACCGGCCCCCACACCACCCGCAGCTGGTTGTCCCCGAAGTCCTCGCCCCGGTACTGGGTCAGCAGCTTGAGAATCATCTCGTTGCGCCGACTATATGCGGCCGTCCGGATAATCCTCTTCCGCCTGACCTTCTGTAAAAGCGGTTGCAGCTCTATCTCCAGAGCCACGCCGGACATGTCCCTCTCGATGCCCCCGAAAGCCGACCTCGGCGATTCGGACAGGTCGTGCAAAGCCCGGTATATCAGGTCGATATAATTAATATGCAAGTTGACGCCGCCCCCCTGAAGCAGGTCGAGCAGGTAGGCCTTGGCGTCTTCCGGGATGTTCCACACCGCCCCCGGCCTGATGGCGATGTCCTCGGACTCCTCCACGTTCTCCAGCACGGCGATAGGGTTCCCGGATAGCTCCAGTATCCGCGATAGCTGGCTCATGGCGCGGTTAAGCTCCCGCTGCGACTCCATTATCTGCGGCAGGTCGGAGACCCCCCAGAACTTCTTGGGCTCGCGCAGGTTGGGAAAGACGATGAACGGGATAAAACCGTAGGGATTGGGCTTGGCCTCAATTAAGGCATTGTCCAGGTACAGCTCGAAATCCCTGTCCGTCCACAGCTCAACGATAATAGCCGTCTTTTTCTGAGGTTTTACCCCGTAGATAAGCTCGACCTCCTCGGCGGAGAGCCGGTACCGGGAAGCCACCCGCCACACCCGGGAGACATCGTCCCCCGAGCACCACGCATATATTCCCTGGACGTCCGGCGCCGTCACCCTGACCCTTTTCTCGGCGGCGTCCCAGGTAACCTTATAGCAGCCGTCACCCAGCACCGCGCAGTCGATTTCCGTCTCCAGGTCGAGCTGCTCCAGTTGATTGTCCGCGTAGACCTTGTAGAGGGCTGCCTCTGCCTTCCTCGCCCTGGCTCTCGCCTCGTCCGAATCCTCAAAGGGGTCGACGGCGAAGCTTATGCCGGTCATTAAGTACGATGTTATTTTCTCCACGAAGACTCTGGCATAGTTGAAAATCAGGCGCCGCTCGCCCCGCCTCTCTCTCCCTTCCCACTGATGGCCGTTATAGAAATCGAGTAGCTCTTTATAGCCCCTGAGCCTTTCCGGGTCAAGGCGATTCAACTGTGCGGTGACCGTTTCGTTCGCCATGTTTCTTTCTCCTTAATAAATAGTCTTACCGTTTATCGGGTTCCTCGCTCTGCTTTATAGGTGAGGTAGGTAAAGTGTTATTTAACGCCCTCTGTATCGTCCTCTGGCTCACCCCGAACAATAATGCCAGTTCCTTGACCCCCCACCCTCCTGTAAAAAGCCTGTTTATCTCCCTGTTCCGTAATTCCTTCAGCCAGCGCTGCCTCCCGCGCGGTTCATCGTAAAGGCACTGCGGGAACGGACAGTCCAGGCAGGAATCGGCATACTCGCATCCTTCATCCCGGTAGTGGCAGTATTCCGGCGGTAAATCCGGCTCATTCTTACTGGTTTCCTCCTTCTCTTCCTGTTCAGCATCGCCAATCTCACGCGTCACCAAATCCATAGCTCACCTCTCAAACCAAACAGGGTTAGAATAGCACATATGTTCTATTTCGTCAATGGAATTTTGTCGTATTTTGGGCGCCAATGCTTGACAAATGTGTTCGGGAATGTTATAATTGCTTTGATAAAGCAATATTTATTAAGGAATGTTAAGAGAATAAAATGCCGGTCTGGGATAATTATCTTAATGTGATTGAGGCCAGTCGCCGTCTCAAGGTTCATCCGGAAACGGTGAAACGGCTATGCCGCCAGGGAGACATCCCGGCTACCAAGATTCATAACACCTGGCTCATTAACAAAGATACCCTGGACAACTTCGCCGGGACATATAATCCGAGTCGCGGCGCCAGGAGAAGACTAGTACAGTGAAAGGAGCCGACGAAAAGAAATCGGTACTACCCGGCAACGAATCCCCTCCACAAGGAGGCCAGCATGAAAACAGCGGAATGCTCCGCAAGATATCATAAACGTTTCTTCTCGCTGGTAATAATTTTACCGTTACTCGCTGTGCTCTTAATGAGCACCCCTGCCCTGGCGGCGCCCGTAGTCACTTTGGACCCCGCCTCTGGCGCCGTCGGAACCAAGGTGACTATATCCGGCACTGTTTTCGACTCCTATAAAGGTGATAGCATTCATATATTCTTTGACAGCACAGAAATATCCGGCAGCAGTCCGCTCACCGTCCCTCAGACAGGTGAGTTCACTATCCCGTTTACCATCCCCGCCACTGCCACCCCCGGCCGTCACTGGATTCGGATAAAAAGCGAAGCCGACTCCACGGACTCCCTGGCCAATAACTTTTTCATCGTTGAAGAGCCTGGCATAACTCTGGATGTTGTTGACGGCCCTGCCGGCACTGAAGTCACTATCATCGGCATCGGCTTCTACGCCGGAAGGACGGTCACCCTGTACTATTACAATATTGTTGAGGATATCATCAATACGGTAACCGCTTCTTCCGTGGGCCAGTTCAGCCATAGCTTCACCATACCCAATAGTATCGGGGGTATTCACAAGATTACCGCGTCCAATGCCGAAGGTCACCTGGCTGAGGCTGAATTCGAGGTGCTCCCGGACCTGAAGCTCAACCTGACCTCCGGTGGGTCCAGAGAATTGCTGAATGCCAGCGGCACCGGTTTTGGTTATCGGAGCAAGGTTAATATCACCTTCGGCAACTTCACCGTGGCTACCGTCAAAACAGATGATTACGGCAACTTCGATATTGAATTCAACGTGCCGGATATTAAACCCAATCAGTACGATGTCAAGGCAAAGGACGAAGCAGATAATGTGGATAAAGTAAAGTTCACCGTCACCGCCGGGGCTAGCCTGAGCCAGACCACCGGCTCCGTCGGCAGCACAATTACCGTTCGGGGTAGCGGCTTTGAAGTTGGAGAAACGGTTACCGTGGACTACGATAATCTGCGTGTCGGTACGGCCACAGCTGATAATAATGGTGGCTTCACCATAACTTTTTATGTCCCTTCCAGCGGTAGCGGCAGTCACGTTATCACCGTCAGCGACGGCACCACCACCAAACAGCTTGCCTTCACCGTGGAATCGGAAGCCCCACAGAATCCTGCCCTGAAGCTGCCTCACAACAGCAGCGAGGCAAGGTCCGAAGCCTTCCTCGATTGGTATGATGTTACCGACCCCAGTCTGCCCGTGGTTTATAACCTTCAGTTAGCTTCCGACCAGAATTTCTCGTCCCTGGTTTTGGTAAAAGAAGGACTGACCGAATCAGAATATAACCTGACCGGGGAAGAAAAACTCATCGCAGTCGCTGAAACCGTCCTCTACTTCTGGAGGGTAAAAGCCATAGATGGCGCTGGCAATGAAAGCGAGTGGTCTGAACCGTGGTCGTTCTACATAAACGCACCGCAAGCGCCGGTATTGCTGACGCCGGCATCGGATAGTATGTCGGATATGCCGGTGCTCTTTAACTGGCAGGCTGTCACCAGTTACAGCCTGCCGATGACTTATAACCTGCAGCTCGCCACGGACCTGAATTTTACGTCCGTCATCTTCGAGAAAACAGGGCTGACCTCTTCCGACTACCTCCTGACCGAAGAAGATGAACTGGAACTCGAACGGGAAATAGCCTATTACTGGAGGGTAAAAGCCATAGATAGCGTTAACAACGAAAGCGATTGGTCAGCTCCCAGCTCATTCTATATCGACTCTTCATTCACTTTTCCTGGCTGGTTAATATATACCTTGATAGGTATCGGGGTCATTATCATTGTGTATTTTGCTTTCCGGTGGGGCAGGCGCACCGCCTACCAGCCGCCGGACTAACTTTTGAGTGGTGGTAACGTTATATAAAATGGGGAGTTTATCTGGTACACGATAAAATATTAATACTTTATTCAGGAGGCTGAAATGAAATACACAGGAATTATTAGAATGCTCGTGGTGACGCTCATCCTGTCACTTTTGCTGATGGCCGTACCGGCATTGCCGGTCCACGCCACCAATGATATTACGGCATCACCGGCTTCGGGTAAGGTTGGTGACACCATTACCGTCAGCGGTACTAACTTCACCCCGAGTACCGATACCAGCGAAAAATGGGCCAGAGTTATCTTCGCTCAGAATTCAGCCTTAGTAGGACAGTACATTGATACAAACGTCAATAGCTACGAGGTTGTCGCGAATGCGCTTATTGGCGAAGAATACACCGCCACCGAGGGGGATTTCAGCACCACCTTTACGCTACCCGCAACACTCACCGATGGTTCCGCTGACGTCAGCGTTACCTCCGGTACTTACTACATTTATGTCACTTTGTTAGGCGCTACCCTCATTAAGTCTAAAGCCCAGTTCACCATAGCCGCCGGCGCTATTACCATTACACCCACCACCGGCCCCGTAGATACTGCCGTGAGGATTGTCGGCACCGGCTATGTCGCCAGTACCGCTATCACTGTCACATATGATGGCACCCCGGTTATCATCGATAGTGGCAGTACTACAACCCTGACCAACGGTAGCCTTGATTCTTATATCTACATCCCGGATAGTGTCGCCGGCGCCCATACCATAACCGTGACCGTAGGCAGCAGTGATGTTACCGCCACGTTCACCGTAGTGCCGGACATACTCATTACACCACAGTCGGGAGAGGCCGGCTCCACCGTGCTTATGAGCTGCACCGGCTTCGCTAGAAGGGCGGTACCGACAATATACTTCAATGCTTACCCGGTGGAAACACTATCGCCGGTAATAGCAGACACTTCAGGTACTTTTTCGGCATCTTTCATCGTGCCTTCAGGGTTAAACGCCGTAGTATATCAGGTGGAAGCTGATGACGGCACCAATCTTGCTGTTGCCAGTTTCACCCTGAACGTAGCCCCTCCCACCGAGCCCACCCCCGAACCTGAACCCACGCCCGAACCCACACCCACCCCCCCATCCACCTCAACCCCCGTCCTCAGCATCAGCACCGACGGTGACACTATCGGTTCCAGTATCGGCATCGGCGGTGCCGGCTTTACCCCGAATGCTGAGGTTACTATTAAATACGACGATACGGAAGTAGCCACGGCAACCGCCGATGCCAACGGCCAGGTCATGTCTATCTTCACGGCCCCGCCCAGCGCGCACGGAGAGCATATCATAACCGTCAGCGACGGCACCAATACCAATACGATTACCTATACCGTGGAATCGGTAGCTCCGGAGACACCCCCGCCCCTGTTACCGGAGATGGGAGTCAAACTAAAATCTCCGGGAACCTTCGGCTGGGAAGATGTTACCGATGACAGCATGCCGGTAACCTATGTCCTCCAGATTGCCACCGACGATACTTTCTCGGAAGCCTCCATTGTCATGGAGATTACTGACATTGAGCTTTCCACTTACACCCTGACCGAAGCCGAGGAGCTCAAACTGGCTGGTCGCAAAGACGCTTTCTACTGGAGAGTACAGGCCGTAGATGCCGCCTCCAACGAAAGTGAATGGACCGGTGCCGGCGAATTCTATTCCGGTGGTGGTCCCGGTTCCTTCCCCAGCTGGGCGCTGTATACCATACTCGGAATCGGTGCGGTACTTATCTTTGGCATCGGTTACTGGCTGGGCAGGAGGACTGCCTTCTACTACTAAAATATAGTATGCTGCATTCCCTTACCCCACCCCCCTTTGCTACCCCCTCTCCTTCGGACCCTGCCTCCCGGAGGAGAGGGGGATATTATTTTAACATCCCCACCCCCCGTAAAAATATCCCCCCAACCACATGGATGTCATTGCGAGTGTAGCAAAGCAATCTCTATTTCACCCCTTTGACGCGCTTGTTTCTCTCACCTTCGGCCGTTGCCTTCCCGGTCACCGGGTGCGGGAAGTGGAACGGCAGTATATAACCTGAGGGATATCCGTAATCGATGCCCTTGGCCGGCTTGTCCGACTGCCACCATTCGGGCAGCCTCATTTCTTCGCCTTCTCTGGGCGGCCGCGGCCTGGCGACCCTCTCCTCTTTAACCCATCCCCGCGCCGGTGTCCCGGAGTACACGGGCACCCACTTGATTTTCCACAGCTTCCAGACGCCATCCTCTTTAATGAAGTCGTTCTCGTAGATGCCGCAGGCCAGCGCCTGGTTGACGCCCATGTCGCCCATGGGCAGGGCCATCGCCCCGAATCCCCACCAGCGCCCCTGGCCGGTCTTTCCATCCCCGGCTATATCGATTACGTCCGAAAGGTGCATCATCTGGTGCATGAACTCCGGGTCTTTATTCGGGTTGATGTTCCCGAAGAACCGTTTCAAGCCGTCCTTGCCGTAGAACGTCCCCTCCGGCCATTCCAGCGTTGTGTCGTCCCTCCATGAAAACAGGTCCATTATCTCGTCGGGCATCCACATGACCAGGTAAAAGCTGTAGGCGTGCTCCAGCTTGCGTATCGCCTCGATGTCTTTCAGCCTCTGGAGTTCTTTCTCCAGCGCCGCCACTCTGGCTTCCAAATCTTTATCCGCCATGAAAACCCTCCCTAAAAGTGCCGTTCGACCCAATAATATCATAAAAAAAAGGGGGAGCACTAACGCCCCCCCTTACCCCCCCATCGCATGTTATCTTTTCCCACCCCGACTTGCCCGCCGAAGCCTCGGCGTAGGCGGGCCGCCCCCGCACCATCTGCGGCTTATCTCGTTAGTTACCTACACACTATGACAGGACAGTGAAAACCCAAAATGATATGAGCCAAGTTGGTTATATATTCTAATCACGTAATGATTCCTTAATTCGGTTTTCAACCAGGGGGCTTTGTAACACTCCTTGCCGTAATTGCTTCACCAAATTCATGTCCATCTCAGTTTTTAATTTGAGTTTACTTTGTACCAACTTTTCTACTAAATGATCAATAGTTTTTTCTATTACTTTATTACAGTCTACAATTGAATCAACGTGAAAATTTGAATATTTACTAGAGGAAATTTCAATTAACGTTTCATTCGGACACATTTTTTGACGTAGTTTGACCTTTTCAATTTGAGAAGAGGCGCATACGAGAAAAATTACTCTATCTTCATGGGGATTAATATTAATTACAATGAAATAATGCGGTTCTGACGAACTGAAGCTACTTTCTGTGAAATAATAAACAGAACCAGGTCGTATAGTGGCTCTGATGGCGACTTCTGGAGGAACATCAATCAAGGCTACCTCCAGAGAGATTCTAGGTAGGCCATTTCTGCTAACTGTTCACGGCGGAGATTCTTATCTTGATCACTCAATTCAAAACACTTTTCAACATCAGCATCTGGATCATCAAAAAAATCTTCCAGATACATTTGAATTCTGGGATCTAAATCTAATGCCTTTTCATGCCTTTTCCATTCGGGGTATTCATGAGTAATATCTGCGAGTTCAAATTGATCAAGATGCCCAAACCTCTCCCAAATATAGTCTAACGCTTCCACATCTGAGTCAGAAAATATACCATTATCAACCGGGTTTACAGATTTAAAGGTAAGGTTATCAATAACGGAAATATACTGTGAGGAATAGTCCTTTTCACTGTCACCAAGGAAACTTGTTTCTTCAGCAATGTCTTTGACATTTGAAGGTACAGGCCCATAATCCATAGCAAAATATATATCATTAGTTATTAGGCGGCCATATTTCCTTAGATGAAATCGGTCTGCGAAATATATTAATTTGAGGGCTTTCATCTTATTGATATCACCCCCCTCTTTCAAAGCGAAATAATTGAGCTCTTGAGTAGCCTTCTTATAGTCGAAGTTGAAGCTTATCCTTTGCATACCACACCTCCTTCATTCCGACACTATCGTTATATCTCAATCAATATTCAACTACAACTAATCACCCGATCCTTTCCCTTTTTCATAGTGATCGATTAATTCCGAAACTATTCCGTCGTAACTTTGCCCTTTATGTCTCAATTTGTCAAGCTTTTCAATAGTTGCGGCTCTCAGTTTTATTGATTTTCCCTTTGTTTTGATTTTCTGTTCCATGGTGACTTCAGTATACCATAGTATCCATTGGTTGTCAATAGTTTACAATAGTTACTTTCTATACAATTTGGTTACTTCTCACTCCCTCTCTTCTCCCTTCGCGGTTTTCGGCTCGTAGAGCCGCGCCGCTTCCACCAGAAGCGCCAGGCTCATCAGGTAGTCGTCGTGGCCCTGCGCCGCGTCCACGTAGAAGTTCATCGTCTGGCTCGCCCGGTAGGTGCTTTTGGCCTTCTCCATCTCCTGCCAGAACTCATGATACTCCTCGGAGCCGTCCCCCTGGTACACCTTGAGCCGCCCCGCGTTGACCGCCGCCAGCAGGTTGAACCCCAGCTCGCTCTTGCTTTTCTGCGTGAACTTGAACGGCGTCACCCGCGTGCCGAGCGATTTTCGCAGGAACGATGCCACCGGCTCCCCTACCCCGGTGGCGTCGACGACTACCCTCCGGCACCGCCACACCTTCCTGATGATGTCTGCCAGCCGAGCGTACAGCCCGGTGTGCTTTATCCCCGTCCACCGGTAATGCTCGACGACTCTGACGACCGGCTCCCCGACGATTTCATCGACCGACGTAAAGTCCAGCTCGCCGATTGTTACTACTGTTGAGTCATGACTGTGTTTGGCCGCTTTTGCATAGCTCCCTTCGATTTCCTCCGCTTCTCCGGCGAGGTCGATTCCCGCCACGTAGACCTTCCCCGGCTCACCGTGTCGCTTCCGGGAGTGCTCACCCTGCAGCTGAGCCCTCTGCTGTTCGTTGAGGAATCCGCCCCCGCCGTGTATCGGCAGCAGGCGGTACTGCGTCAGGAACAGCGGGTGGTTCTCCCCCAATCGTTCTCTCTCCAACTCCACATAAGCCCGGTAGTCCGGGTTGTGCCGGGCGACCTCCTCCCAGTCGTAGCGGAAGTGCCGCTTCACGCCGTCTTTGCGCTCCCGTTCGAGGTTCGTCTGCTTGACCTCCTCGAGCAGCGTGGTGTCGTCCCAGGTCGTGCCGTAATGGACGGTCGTGACGTTGGTCGTCGCCCCCATCGGCTTGAACTCCTTGGTGTATTTTTCTTTGCCGACGTCCTGCGACTCGTCGATTTCCAGGAGCAGGTGGGCCGTGTTACCGACCACGTTGGCTGTTTCCTCCGCCGAGAGGAAAATCGCCCGGGCGTCGCCGAGTCTTACCGTGTAGCCGAGCTCCGACTTCCATATGCCCCGGAATCCGGCGTCGTTGAGCCTGTCTTTGAGCCTCCTCATCGATATCGCCGCCTGCGGCTTGAACGTCGGCGAGCATTTTATTAAATTCTTAGACTCCCCCATGTGGAGGGTCAGCAGGAGCAATTCCAGCTGTGCCGAAAGCTCGTTTTTGCCCCCCTGCCTCGCGATTTCCACCGAGAAGGTAAAACCCTTCCCCCCGAACACGCTATCCAGCACCGCCACCGCTACCTCCCGCTGGTAAGGCCGCAGCCTGTTTATAGATATATTTTCATCCACTTTTCACCCACTTCTGTCATTGCGAGCCGCGCAGCGACGAAGCAATCCGTACGCTTCCTGTCATTGCGAGCGTAGCGAAGCAATCCGTCCCTCAATTTGTCCCCAGCCCCCACATGGGGCGTCTAAGAGGGGCGAAGCCCCTCTTTCTATTAATTCCCAATCTCCTATATCTGCTTCCCGATAACACTCGCCCCTATATTTATCCCCAGCGGCAGCGCCACGTCCCTCAGCACGTTGCCGATTGCCTCCCGCAGCCCCTTCCGCTGCTGCCCGGTGATGTTGTACCGCGTCTTCACCAAACCCGCCAGGGCGTTCGTCGCCTGCATGATGAGCTTGATATTCTCCGGGTCCTTCTCCAGCACCGACTTTATTTTTACCCTCAGCAAAGCAATCTCGTCATCGATGCCATTAACATCAGCCGCAAGCTCAAAGTCAAGCTTTTCAGCTTCATCCAGAACTCTGGAATAAAAATTTTGTTTTTTATCGCTTTGGCTTCGCTTTGAGGTACTTTTTCTGCCTGTTCTTTCCGGCATCAAGCTCTCCTTTGTTCAGTGCTCTGACAGTAGCCAGGACAATAGTGTGAGCCGCCAGGTCCCACCTCTGGTTTTTCACAGCTAACCTTAATAGGCTCATATTCCCTCCTATCCCAAAAACCTACCGATAATATTAGCACATATGTTCTTTATTAACTACGGGTTTTTGTCGTAAATTTTCAAGGCGGTTTGATATTATACTGCCCGCGTTATAGAATAGGCAGCAGGAATAAAAATGGCTATTACCAGACAACTCTACCAGCTACAGGAACTCGACCTGGAGATTGAGAAGGAAGAACAGTCCCTGAGCCAGAAAACCGGTCAGCTTGGGAACAGGGACGTGCTGGACAACGCGCAAAGCCATCTCGACTCCGAACGAAAGCGCCTGGATGAGCTAAGACACCAGCACCGCGATTCTGAAGCTGAAGTCGACGACCTGCTGAGTAAAATCTCCGCTGCCGAAGAGCAGCTCTATGGCGGCAAGATAAACAATCCCAAGGAGCTGTCCGGCCTCCAGCACGAGGTAGCGATGATGAAGACTAAGAGCGACCAGCTGGAGAACAAGGCCCTGGAAATAATCGACCGGGTAGAAGCCGCCGAAACAGCCGTAGCCACCGCCACCAGCAATCACGGTAAACTGGAGGATGAATGGCAGCGCCAGCAAAAGCAGCTGGGCGACGAGATAGAACAACTCAAGACCAGCCTGGCCGACCTCAAGGATAAACGTCAGCAGCTGGCCGGGCAGATTGATTCCCCTACCATCGAGCTCTACGAAAGAATCAGGCAGCAAAAGAGGCCGGCCGTCGCCAAGGTAGAACAGGGTATTTGCCGTGCCTGCCGCATATCACTTTCGGCCAGTGCGCTCCAGAGGGCCCGAAGCGGTCAACCCGTACAGTGCGGCACCTGCGGAAGAATCCTGTATATTCCCTGAAGGACAGATTGAACGTACACAAAGTCACAATATATACTGATGGCGCTGCCCGGGGCAATCCCGGCCCGGCAGCTATCGGTGCTACCATCAAGGACGAAACAGGTAACCTTATTACAAGCGTTTCCCGGCGAATCGGCATCACCACCAACAACCAGGCGGAATACCGCGCCATTATTGCCGCCCTGGAGAAAGCTATCAGCCTGGGCGCCAAACACGTAGTATTAAAGTCAGACTCGGAGCTGGCGGTGAAACAAATCAACGGCCGCTATAAGATTAAAAACTCAGCCCTGCGGCCACTCTACCAGGAAGTAGTCAAGCTCACCGGTTCGCTGGAAAGTGTCACGGTATCTCACGTTCCCCGTGCCCGGAACGCCGAGGCAGACGCCCTGGCGAACAAAGCTCTGGATGAGACTTAGCTCTCTTCCACCCCAACCTGTTGACTAACCCCTAACTCTCCACTACACTATAACCGGGTCAAGTAAACCGGGTGACCGCCCCGATATTTTTCGGGGAGGAAAGTCCGAGCTCCACCGGGCAGGATGCTGGGTAACACCCAGGAGGGGTGACCCTACGGAAAGTGCCACAGAAACATACCGCCCCGACTAATAATCGGGGTAAGGGTGAAATGGTGAGGTAAGAGCTCACCGGCGGCCGGGTGACCGGCCGGCTGGGCAAACCCCATCCGGAGCAAGACCGAATAGAGGGACAAAGGGACGCCCGGCCCATTCCCCGGGTTGGTCGCTTGACCCCGATGGTAACATCGGGGCTAGATAGATGGTCACCGTCCCGATTATATCGGGACACAGAACTCGGCTTACAGGTTTACTTGGCTCGTTTTTTAAAGCTCGATTATGCGGTCATTCCTGCCGGAACACGCGGAGGGAGAAATAATTCATGTCAAAGATAACAAAACTCATCATAGGCCTGTTGCTCCTGGTGGTTATCGCCCTCGCCTTCGGGGCCGGCTTTTTCTTTGGCTACAGCAATCTCCCCGGTTCGGGGGAAGGCCTGGATATTGTAGAGCAGGCCTGGAACATCATCTTCAGCGACTACGTAGACAGGTCCAAACTGGACTCCGCTAATTTGAGCATTGCCGCCATAGAAGGCATGATTGAGGCGCTGGACGACCCTTACACCTCCTATCTGGACGCTGAATACTATGAGCTGGGAATAAGCAGTCTTGAGGGGGAGTTCGATGGCATCGGCGCTTACGTAACCGTTGAAGACAGGCAGCTCTTGATTATCGCCCCCATTGCCGATTCTCCGGCGGATAAGGCCGGCATTAAGGCGGGCGACATCATCCTGGAAATAAACGGCGAACCCGTCCTGGACATGAGCCTGGCTGAGGCAATCATTAAAATACGCGGCCCTAAAGGTACGGCGGTAAGCCTCCTTATCCTTCATGAAGGTGATACCGGGCCGGTTGAGATTGAGATAATAAGGGACCGGGTAGAAGTACCGAGTGTCCGCTTTGAAATGCGGGGAGATATCGCTTATATTATTATCACCCAGTTCTCCGAGCGCACGGAAAACGAACTGGCGCCAGTCATTCAGGAACTGAAAGAGGAAAACGCCAGAGGTATCATCCTTGACCTGCGCGGCAATCCGGGAGGACTCCTCGATATCGTAATCGAGGTGGCCAGTCACTTCATTACTGAAGGCACTCTGGTGGAAGTGATGAGTAACCAGGGAAAGGTGGCAACTCTGGAAGTGATTACCAGCCCCGTAACCACTGACCTGCCGATGGTCGCCCTGGTAGACGATGCCAGCGCCAGCGGCAGCGAGGTGCTGGCCGGCGCCCTGCAGGACCACGGCCGTGCCCTCGTTGCCGGTAAGACCACCTTCGGCAAGGGCAGCGTGAATATTCTGCGCCGCCTCAGCGATGGCTCCGGACTATATATCACCACCGCCCGCTGGCTTACTCCCGACGGCCGTCTCATCGAAGGCCATGGAATCGAACCGGACAGGGTGCTTGACCTCAACGGAGAAGACGCCGTAGGGTGGGCAATTGACTACCTGACTGGCGGTGAGTAACCGAAAGGGGTGTGAATGACATGACCGATAACCTTACTTATACCGTAAACCAGGCAAAACTCTCCGTAGTACAGGGCGACATTACCCGCCAGGCTACCGACGCTATCGTCAATGCTGCCAACTCCGGCCTCATGGGCGGTGGCGGCGTGGACGGTGCCATACACCGCGCCGGTGGCCCGGCCATACTGGAAGAATGCAAACAAATCGTCGCCCGGCAGGGTCGGCTGCCCACCGGACAGGCTGTCATCACCACCGCCGGCGATATGAAAGCCAGGCACGTCATTCATACCGTCGGGCCGATATGGCACGGCGGCAGTCAGGGAGAGCCCGAACTGCTGGCCAGCGCCTACCAAGAAAGCCTGAAGCTCGCCGCCGAAAGCAACCTTTCCAGCATCTCCTTCCCTTCCATCAGCACCGGGGCCTACGGCTATCCTGTGGATAAAGCTGCGAGGATAGCCCTTAAAACGATGGTCTCCTTCCTCTCGGAGGATACTTCCGTAAAAGAAGCGGTTTTCGTCCTCTTCGATTCACGCACCTTTGAAGCGTATGCCGACGCCCTCTGGGATATAATGGGAGAAAAAGGTTAGATAAACTATTATTTTTAGCCGTCGAGGAGAAATACTTAAATGCTAGTTGTCATGAAAAACGACGCTACCGAAGAGCAGGTGCGTGGCGTTATTAAGGAAATCGAGAAAATGGGCTACCGCGGTATTCCTATGCCAGGCGCTCAGAGGACGGCTGTTTGCATTATCGGCAACAAGGGACCGGTTGAAGCCACGCAGCTACTGGCTATGGAGGGCGTTAAAGAGGCTATCCCGGTCACCAAGCCCTATAAACTCGTCAGCCGGGAGACACACCCCGAGTCTTCGGTGATATCTATTGGAGATGTGAAAATCGGCTCCGGAGAGCTAGTTATCATGGCCGGCCCCTGCGCTGTAGAGAGCGAGGAACAGGCGCTCACCATCGCCAGCTTCGTCAAAGAGCACGGTGCTAAAGTCTTTCGAGGTGGTGCTTTCAAGCCGAGGACATCTCCCTACAGCTTCCAGGGACTGGGAGAAAAAGGACTGAAAATACTTCAAAAGGTGCGCCAGGAAACCGGCCTGCTGATTGTCACCGAGGCTACCGATAACGAAAATCTCACTATTGTCGAAAAATATACCGACATTATTCAAATCGGGGCCAGGAATATGCAGAACTATTCCCTGCTCCGGCTCGCCGGCCAGTTAAGAAAGCCGATTCTCCTGAAGCGAGGCTTTGCCGCCACCATCGATGAGTGGCTCATGGCCGCCGAATATATCCTGTCGGAAGGGAACGCCAGAGTTATCCTGTGCGAAAGGGGAATACGCACGTTCTCCGACAACACGCGCAACACCCTGGACTTTGGCGCCATACTCTCCATCAAGGAAGCCAGCCACCTGCCTATCATCGTCGACCCCAGTCATGCTGCGGGGCGGCGCGACTACGTTATTCCGCTATCCCGGGGCGCTATAGCCGTCGGCGCTGACGGCCTTCTCGTGGAGGTGCACCACGACCCGGCCCACGCCCTTTCCGACGGTATGCAGTCTTTATACCTGCAGCAGTTCGAGGAACTGATGAACGAGATAGAGCGCCTGAAACAGTACCTGTAAAACCTGACATGTATCCGTTACTGAATCGGGGAGGGCTGCTCAACCACCGCCGCACTTGAAGTGCTGACCGCATGATATAGCGAAGCCAGCGCCATAGTTATCCACATAATTGCGATAATGAAACCAACACCTAAACATATCATCCCGGCAATACCAATGGGAATAGCCAGCAGGCCGATGAGAAAAACTTTCCAGGCATGGCCGTTAGTCATGCGCCAGCTGGTCTTAACTGCTTCGATTACCTCCATTTTCCTGTCCACCACCAGATACGGTGTAAAAGCCAGTTTACAGGCAAAAATAATACCCGGTATTATAATAAGAATCAACCCGACAACCACAATAACAGTAACAAGCAGGCTCGCCAGGACGGCATTCCAGTAGTTCTGGAAGGCAGCGAACATGTCTTTTATCTCGACTTTATCTCCTCTGGCGGCCTTGAGGAAGGAGAAACTAACACCATAATCAACAGGCCCGATAACCAAAATTCCGTATGCAGCTGCCACAATTCCCAGAAAAGCACCGGCACCACCCTGCGCCCAGCCACCCATACCGGATGGCAGGCTTATAACACAGGCTATAATTCCTATTAATAAAAGCTCCAGGAAAAATTTCCAGAGCTGCCTCCACCCGTTACCATAGGACGAACCTACCCCGGGCCTAAACGTAATCAGATTCGCTGTGACATTCCCGCCAGCTTCCATGTCGGCCTCCTTTTTAAGGTAAGAAATACTACTTGAACATAAAATACACTAACACGGTTAAGCTGTCAATGCTGATATCAATGGCCTGTATTAATCCTCCCGCTGGCATTCGGGGCAGAAATAAGTGCCGCGTCCCCGCAGCACGATGCGCCTGATGGGGGTGCCGCACCTGGGGCAGTTCTTGCCGACGCCGTGGGCGACGTTAAACTCGTCGTGGGCGGTGCCTAGACTACCGTCGGGTCGTATATAGTTGCGAATGCTGGCGCCCTTGCTATCGAGACCTTTCAGCAACACCCGCTTGATGGAGCCGTGAAGTCGCTCAATTTCATCCCCGGAGAGGCTCCCCGCCGGTCTCCCTGGGTGGATTTTAGCGTCGAACAATGCTTCATCGGCGTACATATTACCGATGCCGGCGATGATAGACTGGTCAAGAATGATGGGCTTTATCGACGCCGTCCGGTTGCGTAAAAGCTCTGCCAGCACTTCCGACGTGAAATCATCGTCCAGCGGCTCAGGGCCCAGTTTAGCAACCACGGCGCTTTCATCTCTGTCCAGCCACATAACGCCGAACTTGCGTGGGTCCCAGAAATGCAGTGCCACCCCGTTATTCAGGTGCAATACGGCGCGCGTAAACCTGCCGTCGGATGGGTCTATCAGCAGCGAGCCGGTCATCTTCATGTGCATGACCAGCATCTCGCCGCCGTTCAGGTGAAAGAAAAGATATTTGCCCCGTCGCGAAAGGCCCGTTATCCTCTGCCCGATAACGCGGGAGCGAAACTCCTCAACCGATGGCTGCCTTACGATACGCTCCCAGAACAGGTCGACCCCGGTAATCGTGCGTCCGAGGACATGGGACATCAGTTCGGTCTTGATTGTTTCTACTTCAGGGAGTTCCGGCATGGTTTACTTCATCTCTCCCCAGTTCCTGCCGGCCTTAGTATCCACCTTCAGCGGAATGGTCAGCTCTACCGCGGAATCCATTACCTCAGGCACGAGCTGGCGCATGGTCGCCATCTCCTCATCCGGCACCTCGAAGACAAGCTCGTCGTGCACCTGGAGCAGCATTTTGCTTTTCAGTCGCTCCTCCTCCATCTCGCGGTACAGGTTTATCATCGCCACCTTGATGATATCGGCGGAGGTCCCCTGCACCGGCATATTGATGGCCATACGCTCGGCGGCCTCTCTCACCTGCCGATTGGGCGAGTTGATATCGGGAATATAGCGTCGCCTGCCCAGCAATGTCTGCACGAAGCCGTCACGCCTCGTCTGTTCCTTGGTGTCATCCAGGTATTTCCGTACGCCCGGATATTTTACGAAGTAGGCCCTGATGAACTTACCGGCTTCCTCGCGGGAAAGCTCAGTGGCCTGCTCCAGGCCGTAGTCGCTCATGCCGTAGATAACTCCGAAATTAACCGTCTTGGCGAGTCGCCTCATGTCCGGCGTTATCTTCGAGGCCTCCACGCCGAAGAGCCGGGCCGCGGTTGCGGCATGTATATCCTCGTCATGCATAAATGCACTTATGAGGCCTTCATCCTGCGACAGGTGCGCCAGAACCCGGAGGTCTATCTGGGAATAGTCTCCACCCAGGAGGCTGGAACCCTGCGGAGCGATAAATGCCTGCCTCACCTGCCCACCCAGTTCACCCCTGACGGGAATATTCTGCATATTGGGGTCGCTGGAGGAAAGCCGCCCGGTAGTCGTCCGGGTCTGGTTGAAACTGGTGTGAATCCGCCCGGTTTTAGTGTTCACCAGACCCGGCAGGGTATCGATATAGGTCGACTTTATTTTGGTGAGCTGACGGTATTCAAGGATATCACCGGCTATCGGGTAGTCTTTACGAAATTCCTCTAATACCGATGCCTCGGTGGAGTATTTGCTCTTACCCCGGCGGCTGGTGGGTAACTGCAATTCGTCAAAAAGGATGCGTCCGAGTTGCTGGGGCGAGTTGATATTGAACTCGTGGCCGACGCGGTCATATATCTTGCCCTCCAGCACGGCCACCTGCTCGCCAAGATTTTTCGACATATCCTGCAATATGCCCGCATCAACCGCCACGCCGTTTCTTTCCATGAGCAGCAGGACCGGCACCAGCGGCATCTCAACCTCGGCAAACAACTTTACTAATCCTTCCCGGTTAAGTTCTTTTCCCAGTAATTCTGCCAGCCTTAAAGTCATGTCGGCATCAGCACAGGCGTAGTCGGCAGCCTGCTTTATGTCAACCTGCGACATTGATATCTGCTTGGCGCCGGTGCCGATAAGGGATTTGATAGGTGTCATCTCGATACCCAGCTTGCTGAAGGCCAGCGCTTTCAGCCCCACAGCCTTTTCCCCGAGGAGGTGGGCGGCAATCATGGTATCGAAGCTGAGGCCGCTGACAGCCACCCCATACTCCGCCAGCACCATCATATCGTACTTGCCGTTGTGAGCCAGCTTGGCTATTTTTACGTCTTCAAGGAGCGGCTTGAGTCGATTGATGACCTGCTCCAGCGGCAGCTGTGTGACCGCGTCCAGCAGGACATGACCGACCGGAATATAGTACGCCCTGCCCGACTCGGCGGCGAGGGATATGCCGACAAGCTGCGCCGCCATCGGGTCCAGTCCCGTTGTCTCCGTATCGAAGGCGAAGGACCTGGATGAAGAAAGGTAGTTAATCAGTTCGTCAAGGTCTTCGGTAGCAGCCACGACACGGTAGTCTCCCTGCGCCAGCCCGGCCTCAACCTCTACCGAAGCCGACTCTCCTTCCGTATCCGGCAGTTTCGGCAGGAGGCTGTAGAACTCCATCTCACGCAAGAAGTCGGCTGCCTGTTTACGGTCGTACTGTCCGATACGGCAATCATCAAGATTCAGAGTGACCGGCGTCTGTGTCACGATAGTCGCCAGCTTCTTGCTTTGACGAGCCATGTCTTCATTTTCACGCAACAAGGTCTGGATTCTTGGTGGAGTTACCTCATCTAAATGAGTATAGATTTCTTCTATAGAGCCAAATTGCCTGATTAGTTTAGCCGCATTGACTGGCCCTATGCTAGGGATACCGGGGATATTATCGGAGGGGTCGCCCATCATAGCCTTGAGGTCGGTAATATGTTCCGGGCCGACGCCGTACTTCTCTTTAACAGCCTCTGCGTCAAAAAGCATGGTATCGCTGAAAGCCCTGCCCGCCCTAGGATAAAGCACTTTCACATGGGGAGAGACCAGCTGCATGGTGTCGGCGTCGCCGGTAACGATTACCGTCTCAATCCCCTGCCGGCTTGCCTGCTGGCTCAGCGTACCCAGGACATCATCGGCCTCGTACTTGTCGATTTCAAAGAGAGGAATATTAAAAGCTTCCACCAGCTGCTTTACCCGCCCTATCTGGTTGATTAGCTCATCGGGGGTGGGCGGGCGCTGCGCCTTATACTGGTCGAAAAGCTCGTGCCGGAAGGTAGGGCCTTTCTTATCGAAAGCGACGGCATAGTGGGTCGGCTTAAGCTCGCTGAGGACTTTAAGCAGCATCAGGGCGAAGCCATAAACGGCGCTGACGACCTCGCCGGTTTTAGAGACGGTCAGCGGCGTGGCCTGACGGTATTTTGTAGCCCCGAACGCGTGGTAGGCACGGTGCACGATAGCGTTGCCGTCGAACAGCACTAAACGAGGCTTTTCCATAACCCAATTATAACAGAGTGGGGCTGTGGTTCGAAATCCCCCTTAGCCCCCCCCTTATGAAAGGGGGGAACTGGCGGGCTAAGACGCGCGACTATACGAGCCGAGAGGAGTAAGGGTTGGCTAGAGATGACTATCTAACGGCTGAAAACCGTTCCGTGTTCCTTATTACGACGGTAGGTTCAGAATTGGGTTTTAAAACGGGTAGACCGCGCTCTTTAAGGAGAGCGATATATTCTTCCATGCCCCACTTTGCCTGATAAAGACAGTCCTCCACAGAATGCCCCACGCCGGTAAAACCTTCCAGGTCAGTTGAGAAGAAGGTAAAGAAGGTGGGGTCTTCGGTGGCTTCTATCACCAAAGAATATTTTAGTTCTATCATCGCTACTTACCTTTTTTCTTAATGCCGGCCGCTTTTAAAACGGCTTCACAGGTGCCCGAGGGTATCTCCCTAGAACCATGATAATCGACTCTAATCAACTTGTCCAGTCCGGGCTTTGTATAATAACGGATAGAGCCTTTTTCACGTATAAGCTCAAATCCATTCTTTTCAAGCAGTCTGACCAATTCGCTAAACTTCACGATATTGACCCGATTTTTATATATATATGAATACCTATGCTAACACAACATCTATAAGGCTGGCAACTCCAAGCGGTGCGGTTGTACGTAACGAGAGGCGTGAAGGGAGAGTGAGTGGTAAAATGATAATATTTATCTAGAGGCTATTGATGAAGTATCTTTTAAACTCTTTTCCTTAACTAGACTTTCGCAGACTACAAATTTCTTCATCAAGCTTCTCACTATCGACTATATCTACCACCTTATAATCAACATAATTATTATCAAACACTTGCTCATCAGCGTATTCTGTTTTATTCCTGATATTAACTGGAATCTCCACTATATATTCAACTTTTTCAGTTCGCTGTATCGTTTCGTACTTAGTTAAAACATACTTTCTGCTATTCATTACGATTTACCTCCATTATACACCTTCCGTTGTGATTTCCACTTCTGGAAATCTTTCCACATTTTCCTTATTAATTTCTCTGAAGCTAGTGTAGTATTTTCTGAGAAACTAGGAGCAGCCAAAACATCAGAATCTCTCACATCCAAGTGATAAAGGAAAATAGGCGTTGTTAATGTGCAACATTTAATAAAATCTTTAACACTGAACAACTTAAAAAACCAATCATTTATATCGTTACCTATGCCTCGGCATACTAAAAACAGATAATTTTCTTTGTTACATATCGCCTGATACATTTCAGTTAGCATAACTGTACCGAAAAAGTTACCCTCCTCTTTTGAAGAATACTTAATTTCAATAAAATATGTCTTACCAGATTTACTAGCTATCAAATCACAGCTTTGATTCCTTGCCGGTTTAACATCTTCAAAACCGACTTTCTCCAGCCATTCTCCACAACTTAACTTTGCTAATCTATCCGAGACTACTCTTGCTTTAGCCATATGCTTGCCCTTATAAACAACAAACATATGGTAAAACAAATAATTTAGTTTGTCGAGTAATTTAGCAAAAATATCAATTAATTACAACTCTGATTATATTTCATGCCTCCATCAAGCTTTTTTGCTTTTTCTAGAAACCCGAAAGAATGTGCAACGCCGTCTAAAAGTGTGTCTCCCTACCTTATCATCAATTCCCAAAGTAAGGGGAATGGGAGCATATCTCACGGCCTAAGCCTCAAATGCCACGAGGGCGGCCCGCCTACGCTAACCTGCTCGCCGCTCCTCCTGAGCTTTGGCAGGTGAGAGCTACGGCGGGCAAGCCTGGGTGGGAAAAGATAACAACGAGGGGGCGGCCTGGATTCCAGCCGGAGTTTACCCCATACACCGATACGGGGCTGTAATGACAATAATGACAATATGGAAAAGGCTGAAATGGCGATAAATTGAGATTGCCACGCCTGCGTGCCATAACGCACTTCGGTGTGCAGGCACGTCACTACGTTCCTCGCAATGACAGGAGGGGGCGGGGTTAAGGGGATTCTACAGGTTCGGGGGAGGCGGGGGGCTCTAACATTTCAGGGGGATTCTGGGCATAATATTGCTCGCGCACGTACTTGAAGATTTCTACGAGGGTAGCCGTCAGCGGCCCGATTAACAGTATCCCCCAGAAACCGGCCACATAAGCCCCGAAGACGAGCAGGACTATCATCACGGCCGGGTGGATACGCAGATAGGCGCTCTGGACTTTAGGCACCAGCAGATTATTCTCCACCAGTTGGATACCCAGATAGAGAACAATCACCCATATCGCTTTATCCGGGGCCATCGCCAGGGCCACTACCACCGCCACCGCGCCGCCAATCCACGGCCCCAGTGTGGGGATAAGCTCGGATACACCCGCCAGCAGAGCCAGTGCCAGAGGAAACGGGACTTTAAGCAGCAGTAGTCCGACGAAAGAGAAATACCCGACAATCAGTCCCAGCATTAACTGGGCCCTGATATACCTCCCCAGCACCCTCTCTATAATAGTGACCACATTCCGGCCATGCCAGACGACACCTGCGGGTAATGCCGAAGACAAACCCTTCTTCAGCTTCTCCGAGTCCTTCAGTATATAAAAAAGGAAGAATGGCAATACGGCAAAACCAAGAAACAGGCTGAAGGCACTGGGGATAGACGAAACCATGCCCAACAAAGCATCACGAATGGAATTGCCCAGAGAGATACCACCCTGAACAAGCTCCTGGGTCAATTCCTCCTGTATCTCCACAGGTAAATTGGTGATTACCCCTTCAATCCATTGCTGTACCCGCAGGATACTCTGGCTGATGAAATAAGGGGCGCTTTCTACCAGTTTAACCGAAGCATCAATGACAGCCGTAACCACGACATAGATGAAACCACCGATAATGGCAATAAGTAATATAAAAGCGACTACTACGGAAAAGACCCGTTTGAAACTCAACCATTTATTACGGGGAGGTAACCTCTTTTCCAGCCAGGTTACCAGTGGCATCAAAAGATAGGCAAGGACCAGCCCGACAGCAAAAGGAAGCACGAAGGCTCTCAACAGGTAGAGAACCCAGACAAATATAACGATACCCAGTGCTAAAGCTACCAGGCGCCAGTGTTTAACTAATGCATTCGTCAATTATTACGGTACTCAACTAATTATCTGACTTCGGCATACAAAGAAAGGGCCTTTATCTTGCCTTATTCTTCCTTAGTCCCGAATTTGCCTCTCACTCTCTTCCCGGCCTCTAAAGCCGCTTCCTTCGCTTTTTCGGTTACTTCATCCGCTTTTTCTTTAATTTCACCCGCTTTTTCCCTCAATAGCACCCTGGTCTCCTTACCGGCTTTAGGAGCGTAGAGAAAGCCGATAGCCACACCGGTGATAGCGCCAATGAGAAAACCGATGGCAAAGCTGCTTCCAGAATCTTTGTCACTCATTCTAATCTTCCTCCTTCTTTTTGGTAAACTTACTAACCATGCCAACTGCCTGCCGGATACCCTGAACGAAAGCGGCTACCTGGGCCAGAGGCTTGACCACTTCCTCTTCCACACAGGAAGAGATATTCTCCACGGTCTTTGTAGTTGTCTTAACGGACTTGATTACAGGCTGAATTTTTATATAAAGAATTAAAGCCAGCACCGCCAGGATGATGACGGCTACCATCGTCCCAAGCCCGAAAATACACACCACCAGGTCACGGAACCATTCAATGCTCACGGTCATTACCCCCCGTTTCTAAGAATTGCTATAAGCATTGTAACCCCCTTGGCCTACTCTGTAAAGGGATTACAGCTAAAAATCAGAAATCGTTCAGAGGCATACCCTGAACAGGTTTCAAATAAGAGGTATCATTGTGACTGGTAAGCACCACTCTGCCATCACCACAATTAAAACGGGTAATACCACCTGTATCCAGTCTTATATTCCAGAAGTGAGCATTACCCAGCCCCAGTAAAGAGCAGGTGAGCACCTTGTTCACGACGCGATGCGACACGAAGACAATCTTCCCCTCCCCGCATCTCATGACCGCGTCCTCAACGAAAGATATGGCCCGGCTCCTGACTTCTTCCAGGCTTTCACCACCGGGGATTCTCACCTGCTCGGGAGTGTCCCGCCAGTCCTGGTAAAGCTCCGGGTACTTTTCTTTCACCTCCCGATGAGACAAGCCCTGCCACTCCCCGTAATCGAAATCAATAAGGTTCTGGACGATGTTTACGTCCACCGCCCGGGGTTGGGCGATAGCCTCGGCGGTCTGCACGGCACGTTTCAGGGGGCTGGAGTAAATAAAATCGATTTTCTCACCGCTCAGGTAATCGCCCAGCAGCTCCGCCTGCCGCAACCCGGTCTCGTTCAAACCGACATCCGCCCGGCCGCGAAAGATTTCACCCGTATTCCAATCGGTCTCGCCGTGCCTTGCTAAAATTATTTCTACCATGCAGACCTACTCTAACGATGGTAGAGAAATAGATGCTGGTGCAATCCCAGACCGCCCTATTTCTCTTCTTCCTTCTCCACCTCTATGGTGCACTCGGTCACCAGCGCCGCAAAGGCGCCGATTGCCGCCAGTACGGGTGCGGCCAGAATGCCCGCCACGGCCACCGGCGCGCCGATAGTAAGTGGAATGTCAAACACCGTCCTTCTGTCATGCAGCAAGCGCACTCTCCTGACATTGCCTTCACGTATCAGCTGTTTTACCTTTTCCACCACCTGGCTGCCTGATACCGTGAACCTTTCACTCTCGGCCATAATCACCTCCCGCTTAACTGAATATTAGTTAAGTATTTCGTAATGTGTCAAGTTTGCCGCTATTGAATAAACCGTTTTTCGTGATATACTGGTGGCATACGGGAGGTTAACTTGAACAGCAAAGATTTTCTTTCCATCTCCGACCTCACCCCCGAGGATATACGACGGCTCATATCCAATGCCGTTATTATGAAGACCGAGGGCTGGAGCTCCCTGCTGACTGAGAAGGTGCTCATACTGATGTTTGAAAAACCGTCAACAAGAACGCGGGTGAGCTTCGACGTCGCCATGCGGCAGATGGGAGGACACTGCCTTTACCTCTCTCCGGAGGAGGTCGGACTGGGAAAACGCGAGTCGGTCCCCGATGTCGCCCGGGTGCTCAGTCGCTATGCCAATGCCATCGCCGCCCGCACCTTTTCTCACCAGACCCTGGCGACTCTGGCCAGATATGCCGACATACCCGTAATTAACGCCCTGTCCGACCTGGAACACCCGTGCCAGGCTCTGGCCGATATTCTGACCATTCACGAGCACAAGGAAACACTCGAGGGCTTGACTCTGGCCTTTATCGGCGACGGCAATAATACGGCACACAGCCTCATGCTGGCGGCTTCCCTCAGCGGGATGAACTTCCGGATAGCTTCTCCCAGCGGCTACCAGGTCGAGGAAGGAATATTGCAGCAGGCTCAAGAATACGCCGCCGAAAGCGGCGCGGAGATATACTGCACGGAAGAGCCGCACCAGGCGGCTACCGATGCTGACGTCATTTATACCGATGTCTGGGCCAGTATGGGGCAGGAGGCCGAAGCCGAACATCGACGCCAGATATTTGCCGCTTATCAGGTAGATGAGAAACTGCTCTCCCTGGCGAAGGAAGACGCTATATTGATGCACCCCCTGCCCGCTCACCATGGCGAGGAGGTAGCCGAAAACATCCTGTACTGCCCGCAGTCGGTGGTCTTCGACCAGGCTGAAAATAGATTGCACGCCCAGAAGGCGCTGCTGGCGGAAATGCTGGGCGGCCTGGAGATACCACTGCCCGATTACCATTAAAGATGGAGGCAATATGTTTAGGAATATTATAAGTCGCGGTTGGTATCCGGCTTTAATAACCGCCATAGCCGTCGTCAGTCTGGTCTACGATTTATCAATCAATATCATAATACCGGTTCTGGTAGTTATTTTATGCGTCGGGCTGATAGTAGCCATCATCAACGCCAGGAAGAATCAACTCGAGTTACAATCGGTGAGGTTGACACAACTGGCCTCTTATTTCAACCGGCGTTTTATGGGCAATTCGTCGCTTTCCATCTTTGCCGTGATAGATAACCTCTTCAGCATCGAGAATCCTCAGGTATGGGAATGGGCCAGGGGCTGCGAAATGGCGCATCGTGTCTTCGACTCGTGGACGGACCACTTCGCCACCAGGGTGGAAACCGACCTCAGGAACCGAAGGTACTCCACCTTTTTACACACCCACCTTAACGAATTATGGGCAATCAACAACCACTACTATGATTTCACGGACCAGTTCTGTGAAATAGTCGATAAGTTCGAAGTCCCCAAGAATGTAATAGAGCAGTACAACCGGTTCGTTACGGAGTATAACGCCTTTGTGGAGAACTTCCGTAACACTATTATGGAGTTGAAAACTATCGCCCGGACTCAGATTGAAGCCCCCAGCGTGAAACTGGCCCGCGAGCTGCCCGGAAAGAGATGACCCCCCTCCATTTGACCGAATATTCCAATGGAAAGAAAATATCCATGATCAGACCTATTGTCGCCATCGTTGGCCGGCCTAATGCCGGCAAATCTACTCTCCTCAACCGGGTTGTGGGTAAACCTCTGGCTATCATCGAGGATATACCGGGGACAACCCGCGACCGCAATCTGGCCGATGTCAACTGGCAGGGGGTCGAATTTACCCTCATTGATACCGGCGGCCTGGAGATGGAGCCCGATACCACTATCGCTCAGGGTATCAGAGCGCAGATAGAGACGGCCATCAGTGATGCCGACGTTATCATCGACCTGGTAGACGTCATCGATGGTATAACACGGTCCGATTTTGAAGTCGCCGATATGCTCCGCCGCGCTAACAAGCCGGTACTGCTGGCGGTCAATAAGGCCGATAATGACCGGCTGGAAATGGAAGCCCTGGAATTTTACGAACTGGGACTTGGAGAACCCATGGCTATCAGCACCCATCACGGCCGCGGCGTTGCCGAGCTACTGGACCGGATAGTCTCCCTGCTGCCACCCCCGCCACCAGTTGCGACTGAAACAGAAGCCGTCAAGGTAGCCATCGTCGGGCGACCCAATGTGGGCAAGTCGATGCTGTTAAACGCGCTGGTAGGCGATAAGCGGGCTATTGTCGACGATACACCGGGGACCACCCGCGATGCCGTCGATACGCTGTTTGACTTTAACGGCCAAAATGTGTTACTTATTGATACGGCCGGCGTCAGACGGCGGGGACGGGTAAAAGCCGGGGTAGAACGTTACAGCGTCATCCGGACCCTCCGGGCTATTGACCGGGCCGATATTGCCCTGCTGATTCTCGATGCCACCGAGGCGGTGACCACCCAGGACACACATATTGCCGGGTATATCCAGAAGGCCGCCAAGGGTATCGTGATTATCGTTAATAAGTGGGACCTGATTGAAAATAAAGACATAGCCGGGTGGAATAAATTCATCAAGAGCCAGTTCAAGTTTGCCTCTTACGCACCGATATTATATACTTCGGCTAAATCAGGACAGGGAGTAGAGAGAATCATGCCTCAGGTAAGCCAGGTCTACCAGGAGAGGCTTAAAAGGTTATCCACCGCCACGGTAAATAGCGTCGTCCAGCAGGCGGTTGTCTCCCATAACCGGCCGAGAATTAAGAATAAACAACTTAAGGTCTTCTACGCCACCCAGGCGGAAGTTAACCCGCCAACCTTTGTCTTCTTTACCAACGACGCCAGACTGATCCACTTCTCCTACCGTCGCTATCTGGAAAACAAATTACGCGAGGCATTCGGCTTTTTCGGTACACCGCTTCGTTTGATTTTCAAGACAAGGGGTGAATCATGATAGCTGGCCTGTACATTGCCGTAATACTGACGGGTTACCTTATCGGTTCCATACCCTTCGGCCTGTTGATAGGCCGGGCTTTCGCTAAAAAAGATGTCAGGCAGGTCGGCAGCGGCAAGATAGGCACGACCAATGTGCTGCGGGCGGCGGGTAAAAAAGCGGCGGCCCTTTCACTACTTTTAGATATGGGCAAAGGCGCACTGGCGGTCATCTTGGCCGGACTGATATTCAGCGATTACAGCACGGCCGCGACTGGCGGCTTTACCTGGCTTGAAAGCGCCAAGGTACTGGCGGCCCTATCGGCGATTGCCGGGCACAGCTGGTCCATATTCCTCAAGTTCCAGGGCGGGCGTGGGGTAGCCACTTTTATCGGCGGACTGATGGCTCTGTACTGGCCCGCGGCTGTCGTCGGCGGGGGGCTTATACTCATCATCGGCTTCAGGACCAGGTTCATGTCACTCGGCTCCATCATCGGGGCCGTTACCGCCTTCATCATGCTGATAGCGTTAAACATCCTGAGAATAGACTTCTTAAAACCATTTCCGCCGATTGAATACGTAACTTACGCCATGATATGCGCTATATTTATCTACGTCATGCACCGCGATAATATCCTCCGGTTAGTATCCGGCACCGAGCGCAAGATAGGCGATAAGCCAAAGGCTGAACCTTCTCCTTCGTCCAACAACCCTGAATAGAGCATCCAATCCACACCAGGAAGTGCAGGCTGTAAAAAATGCAGAAAATTGCCGTTATCGGCACCACCAGCTGGGGAATAACGCTGGCAACGCTACTGGCCAATAAGGGAACTGAGGTCAGGCTGTGGGCACGTACGCAGCGGGAGGCCAATAAACTCAGGAAAAAGGGCCCCGACCCTGCCCGTTTCCCCGGCATCACCCTGCCGGAAAAGATTGTGATTACCAGCCGGATGGGCGAGGCCCTGGACAACGCGAGCGCCGTAATTCTGCCGGTGCCTTCCGCAACCATGCGACAGAATATTTCACAGGTAGCCAGCTCCCTCACCAAATCAACCATCGTAATAAGTGCCGCCAAGGGTCTGGAGATAGGCAGCAATAAGCGCATGTCTCAGGTCATCGCCGAAGAAATTGACCCCCGTTTTGAATCCAATATCTGCGTGCTTTCCGGCCCCAACCTTGCCCGGGAAATCATGCAAAACCACCCCGCCGCCGCCGTGGTGGCCGCCGAAGACACGAAAACCGCCAAGAAGGCGCAAAGACTGCTGACATGCCCCAACTTCTGTGTCTTTACCAATTCCGATGTCATCGGGGTGGAACTGGGAGGAACCTTAAAGAATATTATCGCGCTTGGCGCCGGTATTGCCGACGGACTGGGGTACGGGGATAATGCCAAAGCCGCTTTCATGACACGGGGCCTGACCGAAATAACCGCCCTCGGTATGACGCTGGGAGCCAACCCCCTTACCTTCTCCGGTCTGGCCGGCCTGGGAGACGTTATCGCCACCTGCGCCAGCCCGTTAAGTCGCAACCACTACGTCGGTACCGAACTGGCCAAGGGACGCCCACTGGCGGAGATTACCGAATCGATGACAGAGGTAGCCGAGGGAGTGAATACCACACTGGTCACCCAGAACCTGGCCCAGCAACTCGGACTGGAAATGCCGATTGCGGAAAAGATTTACCGGGTACTCTATGAAAATGCCGACCCCCGCCAGGCGGCGGTAGAGCTTATGGGGGGTAATGCCAAGCACGAATTGTCCGGGCGCCGGTGGCGGCTTTTCTCCCTTTTCAGGCGAAGGAAAAAGACCTCAACCACGTAACTGCAGGAACCAGGTCTCGCTTATTTATCCTTCCGCAAAGTCCTGTCCAGCTCTTCAAACAGCTCGCGCTGCTCCCTGGTCAGCGATTCCGGCGTCACCACACGCAAAACGACCATCTGGTCGCCGCGTCCGCCGCCACGCAGGTGGGGAATACCCTTATCTTTCAACTTAAAAACTTTACCGTTCTGGCTGCCGGCCGGAACTTTCAGCTTGCTCTCACCGTAAAGGGTCGGGATTTCCACTTCAGTACCGAGAGCCGCCTGGACAAAATTGACCGGTAGCTCAAAGAGCACATTATCATCCTCTCTGGTGAAGAACTCGTGCCTGGCTACCGAAATCACAACATACAGATTACCCGGCGAACCACCGCGAGAACCGGCATCGCCCTCACCGGAAAGTCGTATGCCGTTGCCGTCGTCAATGCCGGCGGGTACCTCAACCGAGATATTCCGCTTTTGCTTCTGTAAACCGGAACCTTTGCAGTCCGGACAGGGGTCGGTAACTACAGTCCCCTCGCCATGACACTGTCCGCAAACAGCCGTATTGATGAACCTACCGAACAGGCTCCGCTGCACCCGGCGCACCTGACCGGTACCGTTACATTCGGGGCAGCGACCGGGCTGGCTGCCCGGCCTGGAACGCGTGCCATGACACGTGGCGCACACTTCGGTGCGGGTTATACCGATTTCCTTTTCACAGCCCAGAGCTGCCTCTTCGAAAGAAATTGAAACCCTATAACGCAGGTCATTGCCACGTCTGGGTGCCTGCCGGGTAGTCGTGCCTGTGCCGCCGAAAAAGCTGAAAAAATCTTCAAAGATATCCCCATAGTCTCCAAAGCCGAATCCCTCAAAGCCCCTCCCGAATAAACCCTCGGCACCGCTATGCCCGAAGCGGTCATAAGCAGCGCGTTTATCAGCGTCCGAGAGGATTTCATAAGCCTCGTTGACTTCCTTGAACTTCTCCGCAGCGTCACCGTCACGATTTCGGTCCGGGTGATACTGGAACGCCAGCTTACGAAAGGCTTTCTTTATTTCCTCGGTCGAGGCGTCACGGGATACCCCGAGCACCTCATAGTAGTCGCGTTTTACAGCCATACCATTCGCCTTATCCTGCTAATCCGTCTCCTCTTAAAACATAAAAACATGCGCTTTAATCCTGAAAACGTCCTCCGGAAAGCACACTCCCAAATCTATAATACTAGCGGGAATAAATGCTTGTCAACAAAGCTAGGGTTCTGTTTGCATATGGTTGAAATTAAATATTAAAGTATGGCACGCTTAGAACGGAGGTGATAAATGCCAGTTGAAATACAAACAGTTGAAACTGTAAAATGTCCCCACTGTGGTTCTGAGGCGATAGTAAAGTTTGGTACTTATAAGGGTACTCAACGTTATTATTGTAAATTCTGCCATCGCAAGTTCAGGTGGGTAGATAAGCAATTCAAAATGAAGTCATCCACTGAACAGGTGGCAACCGCACTCCATGACTATTATGATGGTGGTTCAAGTGTTCGTGCTATCGGTCGGCATGTTTTACAGGAAACAGGTAGTACGCCTTCAACCGCTACAATCTATGAATGGATACAAAAGTACACTGAATATTTGACCGATAGCATTAAAGATTATCAGCCGAAAGTAGGCTCAATCTGGATAGCCGACGAAACGGCTGTAAAGATAGCGGGTCAAAACGTGTGGCTATGGGATATTATAGACCAAGATACACGTTACCTGCTTGCATCCCGTCTTTCAACCAGCCGTACTACTAAAGATGCTCAAATTCTGATAGACCGTGCTATCAAGCTAGCAGGCAAGAATCCCAAGGTAGTGCTTACCGATAAACTTGCCTCATATCTTGACGTATCCTATGGCAAAGGTGCGGAACATGTGCAAGGCTCTCCATTCTCTACAGTACAAGGCGAGAGTACGTCTAGAATTGAGCGCTGGCATGGCACTGTAAAGGCTAGAACTAAAGTTATGCGTGACCTTAAGAATCTGGAAACCGCCCTTGACTTTGTAGCTGGATTCTTAGCGTTCTATAACTACCTGAGACCACATGAATCTTTAGAGAATAAAACACCCGCCGAAGCCGCAGGTATAACCTATCCTTACAGGAATTGGAGTGAATTAATCTCCAAGCATAAACCCTCTCATAAAGTATCAGTAGAACACGTCAAGCGTGGTACTGAAATTAAAATACGTGGGTTCAAAGCTGGCAGGCGTCGTACCAGAATAACGCCACCTATGCCAAGTATTACACCCGAAAGACCGAGGTTAGAGAGATGAATGTTTTTGAAGCAGTAGTGTTTGTTATGGGTTACGTAGTAATTGTAGTTCTAGGAATATTCCTTTTAACTATATTGTTATATGCCATGTCTGCTTTGATAGCGTTTGTTTTTTTGTGCGTGAGATTAAACGTCAAGGGAATCTCGAAAACTATTATACAAACCCATAGCACCTTTGATGATAAAGGTAATTATACTAATTACCGTATTAATACGGGATGGCCAGCTCAATACATTAAATATGTGGTAGGAAACTACTTTCAAATCGTTTGGGTCAATGGATGGGTTAGCAAGGTACTTAATTGCTTGGCAAATTCCAAATATAGCAGCAGAAACAATGATAGTCAGAAGGATATTAGTGATTTCACCCCAATACCATTCAATGATAAATCGCCTGATAGTGTCCATACCGACAATCTACCAAAGGAAAATGACGATGTCAACCACAAGCAAACAGAACCAAAGCTAGCCCTGAAAAGAGAAAGGCATGGTAAGCGGATGAGATGGTTTTATTCAGTCGGTGGGGCGAGGTCGTCAGGACGACGCTCTGCCGCTTCATCCAGATAACTCTGTAAAATGAGCGCCGCGGCGGCGGCATCGTACCTGGTGCCCCGGCTGGTCTTCCTGACCTCCTGTATAAGCTCTCTGGCGGATACCGTCGACAGGCGTTCATCCCGGTATTCTACGGGAACCTCAATATAATGGCTCAATGCCGTCACGAAGGATTTAGTCTTCTCTGCCTGCTCGCCCAGACTGCCATCCATATTCAGCGGCAGACCGGCAATCGCCCGCCCGACTTCATGCTGCCGGATAATGTTAACAATCTCCTCGATAGCCGCCGACTCATCAGCCCTATTTATTATGGTCAGCGGGCTGGCCAGGATACCCAGGGGGTCGCTGAGGGCCACCCCGATGCGGATATCGCCGATATCGAGTCCCAGCGTGCGCATTATATCAGGTCTTTCACCAGACGCAGGGCTTCGTCCAGCTTGCCTTTGTCACGACCGCCCGCCTGGGCGAAGTTCGCCTTGCCACCACCCCCGCCGCCGGTTACCTTCGAGACCTGCTTTACGATGTCCCCGGCATTATAGCCCTTCTCTATAAGGTCGGGGGTTACGGCGGCGATAAAGACAGGCCTGTCACCACTGACGGCACCCAGAACGACGATGACGCTCTTCAGCTTATCCCTGATAAAGTCAGCCATCTCGCGCAGAACCTGCTGGTTGGCCGTCGATACCTTTGCCGAAAGCAAATTTATACCTGTGACCACCTCCACCCTTCTGATTAGCGACTCGGCTTCTTTTTTAGCCAGTTCTCTTTCCAGAGACAGGACGAGTTTTCGTTCATTATCTCGTTCTAAAACCAGACTATATGCTTTGTCCATAACATTATCAAGTTCAGCATCCAAATATTCAGCAGTCTTTTCTAATTCCGATAAACGCTTTTCAATAAAAGCCTCGGCCTCGCGACCGGTAACAGCTTCGATACGGCGCAGTCCCGCGCCGATGCTGCCCTCGCTGACAATGTGGACATAGCCGATTTCTCCGGTGTGGGCAACATGGGTGCCGCCGCACAGTTCGGCGCTCACCACCGGCTCGCCGATACACATCACCCGGACGACATCGCCGTACTTCTCGTCGAACAGCGCGATGGCCCCGGCATCGATAGCCTTTTTATAATCGGTCTCCTCGTCATATACCCTCAGGTTCTGCCGGATTTTCTCGTTGACGATACGCTGCACCGTCTTAATTTCTTCCGGGGTCATGGCCGCCAGGTGGGAAAAGTCGAACCGGAGGCGTTCCGGGGCTACCAGCGAGCCCCTCTGCTGGATATGCTCGCCGAGCACCTGCCGGAGGGCCGATTGCAGGAGGTGGGTGGCCGTGTGATTGCGGGCAATATCCCGGCGACGCTCCACATCTACTGATGCTTCAACCTCGTCGCCAACACGCAGACTACCCTCAGCAACCTGACCTTGATGTATAATAATATCCGGCTGAACACGAGTTGTATTAGTAACAACAAACCGGCCAGTCGGCCCAATAATTTCGCCGGTATCGCCGACCTGACCGCCCATCTCGGCATAGAAGGGGCTGGAATCCAGCACCAGACCGGCCTCCTGCCCCGCTTCTATAGTATCGGCTTCTTTCCCATCAACTATAAGCCCGGCGATTTTCGCTTTCTGCTCGAGGGTATGATAGCCGACAAATTCCGTGCCGGCAACGGAATCTCCCAGTTTAATCCCATCTTTAACTTCTACATTAAAAACAATTGGACCAAAGGTTCTCTTTGAGGAACCACAATTCGGGCATTTTTCATCAGATTCCTTCAACCTTGTACCACACTCTGCGCATCTTAATAATCCAGCCCGACCTCTCTCCCGCTGCTTCTCCATCTCTTTCTCGAAGCCCGCCATATCCACCGAAAATCCCTGCTTGTCAACAATCTCTTTCGTCAGTTCCACGGGAAATCCATAAGTATCGTAGAGCTTAAATATTTCATTACCTGCGACACACCGCCCCCAATTTTTAATAGCATTTAAAATGTCTTCGTCGAATTCTTCTTCCTGTTCATAGGATTCAAGAAAATCGTGAGTTAATCGTGAAATTACCTCAGCAGCAATTTCTGTCCCAATTTGACTTCCTGATTCCCACCCACCACCTACAAAACCATATCGTTCTAAAATTGATGCAGCGTTCTCTGATGAAGGCTTAGAATCAAATAAGTAATTTAAAATTTCAGATATTGCACCACTATGGTCTTTACGATACTGAAGTAAGCCTTCGATAACATCAACTCCCGTGCTCAAAGTCTCTTCAAACCTGGTTTCTTCATGATTAACTACACTCTTAATAAAGTCCATTTGCTGTAATTCGGGATAGACAGCGCTCATCTGCCTGACAGCGGTCTCAGCCAGCCCGGCCAGGAACGGCTTGCCCAGCCCCAGCCGCCGCCCAAAAAGCGCCGCCCGCCGCAGGAGCCGCCGCAGCACGTAGCCCCTTCCCTCGTTATCAGGCATAACGCCGTCAGCGATGAGAAAAGCCATGGCGCGGCCGTGCTCGGCGACCACACGCATGGCATTATCATCATCGGGACTATCGCCGTATTTTTTGCCGGTCAGCTTAGATATATACTCCAGCAGCGGTATAAACAGGTCGGTGTCATAGACCGAGGTCTTATCTACCATCACCGCCGTTAGTCTTTCCAGTCCCATGCCGGTATCAATATTCGGCTTCGGCAGCAGCGTGCGGTTGCCGGCCTCGTCCTGGTTATACTGGGTAAAGACCAGATTCCACAACTCGGTAAAACGCCCGCACTCGCAGTTCGGCTGGCAGTCGGCCTTCCCGCAGCCCTTATCCGACCCGAAGTCGTAATGAATCTCGGAGCAGGGACCGCAGGGACCGGAACTGCCCGCCGGACCCCAGAAGTTGTCCTCCTCACCGAATCGCACTATCTTTGCCTCGGGGATGCCGATGTCACGCCAGTATTTAAACGACTCGTCGTCATCGAGATAAATGGTAATCCAGAGTTTCTCGGGCGATATCTTCATACGCTCCGTGAGAAACTCCCACGCCCAGGCGATGGCCTCCTTCTTGAAGTAGTCGCCGACGCTGAAATTACCCAGCATCTCGAAGAAGGTCAGGTGGGTGGCATCGCCGACCGACTCGATATCGGTCGTCCGGAAGCACTTCTGGCACGATGCCAGCCGGTTACCGGGCGGCACCTCCTCACCCAGGAAGTAAGGCTTAACCTGCACCATGCCGGCGCTGGTCAGCAGCAGGGTGGGGTCGCCCCTAGGCACCAGCGAAGAGCTGGGAATAATCTTATGCCCCTTCTCCTCGAAGAATTTTAAAAATGCCGTTCGTATCTCGTCGCTGTTCACGCAAATGACTCCACGTTAATACGATAAATTTCTTACCTGTAATTTTAAGTTTAATGACGGCTGGCTGTCAATGAGACGCCAGTCTAAGTCCCATTTACACCAAGTTGCTTCTTCGTGTCATTGCGAGCAAAGCGAAGCAATCTCCTACAATTAATCATAGAGATTACTTCGTCACTACGTTCCTCGCAATGACAAATAATCACGGGACACAAATAATGCAGCCGAAAATCAGAGTATTTTTTTCAGGTATTCCCGGAGCTCCGGGCCGAGGTCATCACGTTTTAAAGCCAGTGCCACGTTGGCCTTCATCCAGCCCAGCGGCGTGCCGGTATCATGGCGCACCCCTTCAAGCTCGAAAGCGTAGAGTTCCTGCTGTTTCAGCAGCAGCTGGAGGGCATCGGTTACCTGAATCTCGTTACCTTTACCCGGCGGGGTGACGGCCAGGATATCGAATATCTGCGGTGCCAGTACATACCTGCCCACGATACCGAGTCGCGATGGGGCCTGTGCCGGTTCCGGCTTCTCCACCAGACTCAGTACCTGATATATTCTCTCCGAGACCTGTTTCGGTTCGATAATGCCGTATTTGCTGGTATCCTCATCACCAACCCGCTCTACAGCCACCACGCCCGCCCCGTATTTCTCATATATTTCTATCATCCGCTTCAAGCTGGGCACTTTGCTATCGATAATATCGTCGGGGAGTATCACCGCAAAAGGCTCGTTACCAACAATTTCTTTAGCCATTAAAATAGCATGTCCCAGACCCAGCTGCTCTTTCTGCCGGACATAGCAGACATCCACCATTCCGGACAGTTCCCGCATCTGCGACAGGTGCTCCGCGTCTCCCTTTTGCTCCAGAAAATGCTCCAGCTCAAGAGAACGGTCGAAGTAGTCTTCCATGACCATCTTGCCCTGGGCGGTGACCATGATAACCTGCTCGATACCCGAATTAAGCGCTTCCTCCACCGAATATTGAATCAGTGGTTTATCCACCAGGGGCAGCATCTCCTTGGGCTGTGAGCGTGTCACAGGCAGAAACCTGGTCCCCCGTCCGGCCGCGATAATAACCGCTTTACGGACTTTCATGCCGTCCTCCTTATCGATTGTTCAAGAGCGAAAGCCGCGGCGCCGTAGACGCCCGCCTCATTACCGAGCTGCGCTGTAACGATACGCACTATCCGTGAGGATATCGGGAAAGCGCGCTCCGCCACCATCTTCCTGCCCGGTCCAATAAACAGGTCACCCAGTTCGGCCATGCCTCCGCCGAGAACAATCATCTCCGGGTTAAAGATGTTGACCACGTTGACCATACCGATACCCAGATAGTAAGCCGCCCGCGAGAGAACATTCAAGGCCAGAGGGTCGCCATTCCTGGCGGCCGTCCCGACCTGCTCCGCGGTAACGCTTTCCGCCTTCCCCCCGACCATCCCGGAAAGAGAAGACTTTTCGCCCCGGCTGATACGTTTCATGGCATCTCTCTCTACCGCCCGGCCGGAGGCGAGCATCTCCAGGCAGCCGGTATTACCGCAGCCGCACTTCGGGCCACTGGTATCAACAGTCATGTGGCCTATCTCCGCAGCCGCACCGATGGCGCCGAGATAAAGCTCTCCGTTGGCGATAATACCACCGCCGATACCGGTGCCCAGCGTAAATAAAACGAGATTGTTTACCCCCCTCCCGGCACCGGAACGGTGCTCCCCCAGAGCCGCCGCACTGGCATCATTGATGACAAAGGTGCCGATTTTAAATCGTTCCCGTATGATATCCGCCAGCGGTATATCCACCCAGCCCGTCATATTCGGGGAAGGAGTTACCACCACCCCCCTACCGGAGTCGATACCACCGGCACAGGCAATGCCGATGCCGCCCAGTTGGGAAGATTTCAGCTTGTTATTGCTTAAAAGACTATCGATAGCTGAGCAGAGTCGCTCGATGACCGGCTTCACACCTTCGTCAGCCAGAGTCGGGCAGACGTCCCTGGCCAGTATTTTACCCTCAGGGGAAAAGATAGCGGTCATTATCTTGGTGCCGCCGATGTCTGCGGCCAGGACCGGTGCGTCGTAGTGTCCCGTCATGTTATTACTACTTTATCCTATTTCGCTAATTTGTCAAGCTGAAACGGTGCCTCTCTGCCCCAGTTCGGCAACGAGGATATTAAGAGCGATTTCGCCGTCCAGTTTCCCTGTCTTGATGGAGATGTCCGTCTCCAGGAGCTTATGATACACTTCGCGCAGTCGTGCGGGTGAATACCTGTCCGCCTGGTCCCACGCCTTACGCAAAACAAAGTCGGAAGTCAGTCCCAGTTTACTTTGAATATCCGCGCGGGACTTTTTCCGGCCTCTCATTTCCCTTATCTGGAAGATGATTCTGACCTGCCGCGACAGCATGACCAGAAGCTGGGCCGGTGCCGCTCCCTGCTTGAGCAACTGCTGTAAAAGTTCCTGAGCAGCACCTACCCTGAACTCGAGGACGGCATCAACCATGGCGAATACATTGGCTTCCTGGGCATAACTCACGACCGCCCTTACATCCGCTTCCTCGATGGGACGCCCGCCGGTGAACAGTGCCAGCTTATCGACCTCGTTGGACATAATCCAGAGGTCGTTACCCACGAACCGAGCCAGTAAAGTTACCGCCTGCGGCGATATGCTGCCGCCGGCTGCTTTCACCCGCTGCGTAATCCACTGGCTCAGTTGAGATTGTTTTAGCAAAGGGAATAACTTTACTTTTGCTATGGCCGAAAGCTCGCGCAACAGCGGATTACCAGCTTTTATGCCGCCTCCAATCAACACCAGTTCGGTAAATTCCGGCAGCTGTTTGATGCCTTCGGCTATCGCCTTATACCTTTCCGACTGCTCAGGCTGTCGGAGCGACTTCTTCCGGCCTGTTTTATTTCCGGACTCGAAACGCTCAAATAATCCTTCGACGATAACCAGTCGTTTCTCCGATAAGAACGGCACCGTTTCGCAGGCGCTCCGCAGATGTTCCAGCGTTACCTGACGCCCTTCAAGGACGGTGGTATTGGTCATCAGAGCGGTGGCGTCGCCGATGCCCTTCTTTATCTCTTCAAGCGCCTGCCGAAGGGAAAAATCGTCTTCGCCGATAAGCACGTGCAGCAAGCCTGTCCTCCAAATATCCGGGTTTACCTATTTTACCACACCAAAGACCGATGAGTAAGGTTGACAAAACCTCTCTACTAAGGAATAATCCCACAGAGAGCAAAGTAATAAGCTGTCAACCAGACTGCTGGAATCAAGAGGTGAACAATGATGTCGGAAATCCCTGAAGAAGGCGGCGTGACTGAAGAATTAAGAAAGCTGGCAGGAATAGCCACGGATATGCAAATGGCCGGTAAAATGAGGACACAGGCCATCAAACAGCTCGGCGAGATGGCCTCCCACGAAGCACTGCTCGTCCTGCTCAACCTGGCCGCCAACGATAAACTTAATATAGACGAAAGGGAACTGGCACTCAAGAGAGCCCGAGAAATAGTCAGGAAAGGCCGCTGATAATTTCACTACAGCCAGCCATGGGTTGCACTGATGAGTATTAACATCGGTATTATTGGCCTGCCCCAGAGCGGTAAGACAACCGTTTTCAACGCCTTAACCGGAGGCAAAGCGGGTACCGTCACCCACACTACGGACGGACTCTCCCCGCACATCGGTATCACCAGGGTCCCGGAGCCCCGCCTCAAGGTCCTGGACGAGATGCTTCACCCCAAAAAAGTTGTCCCGGTCGAAGCCAGGTATATCGATGTCGGGGCTTCGGTCAAGAGCCTGGCCATGGACAAGGGAATAGGCGGCGAACTGCTTAATCAACTCAGCACCGTTGACACGCTCATCTGTGTTGTCCGCGCCTTTACCGATGAGAGCATACCACACCCCGAAGGCAGCCTGGATATCAGGAGAGACATCGGCACCCTTAACATGGAGCTCGTCTTCTCCGACCTGGCTATCATGGAGAGAAGGCTGGAAAAACTGGAGATATCACTCAAAGGAGCCAAACCTCAAGAACGCCAGGGTTTCCTCCAGGAAAAAGACATCTTAATGCGATTGAAAGTCGATCTGGAAAACGACAGGCCCATCCGCGAGCTGGACCTGGAACCGTCCTCGGCCAGAATCATCACCAGCTACCAGTTCCTCACCGCCAAACCGCTCCTCATCGCGGTCAATATCGGGGAAGAGCAGATACCCGAAGCAGCCTCTCTTGAAGCAGAGTTGAACACGCGATATTCGGGCACCAGATGCCGGGTTATCACTCTCTGCGGTAAGCTGGAAATGGAACTGGCGCAGATGGAAGAAAGCGAGGCGAAGGAATTCCGTGTCGATTACGGTATCGAAGAACCGGGGCTGGAACGCACCATAAAAATGTCCTACGAACTTTCGAACCTGATTTCATTCTTCACCATCGCCTCGAACGAGGTCAGGGCCTGGTCTATCAGGAAGGGCACCACGGCCTTGAAAGCCGCCGGTAAAATTCATACTGACATGGAAAAGGGATTCATCCGTGCCGAAGGCGTCGGCTTTAACGAACTGGTAAAGTGCGGCAGCATCACCGAGGCGAAAAAACAGGGGTTGCTCCGACTCGAAGGTAAAGACTATGTCATTCAGGACGGCGATGTCATTACCTTTCTCTTTAACGTCTAGTTCTGCTATCGCTAACTCTACGCACGGATAACTTTAAGCCGTCCTCACTCACCACCACGACCTCCTCACCGGTATCGATATCCCCCTCGGCTGACGTTGCCCCCCAGAGCTCACCCTTGATTCTCACCATACCCTCCGGGGACAGTCTGCTGGCGATTTTACCTTTGGTGCCTACCATGGATGGCAAACCGACCGGCACCTGCCTTCTCAGAGTCCGGGTGGTAAAAATAAAAAGCCATGCGCCGAACGCAGCCCAGGCCACCATCACGCCGATAAGCACCTGAAAAGGCAGCTTAACCCCGAAGTCGGGAAGAAGCCAGCGCCATATCACATAGATGGCCACTTCCTCCAACGACGTACTGATAATAGCCAGTACCAGCCTGGCCCTGGTCAACTTACCCATATCACTCGCCTTTATTATAGCAGGACGGAGCCTTTATTTTAATACTACCTGCCTCGTTCTAAAAAATACTAAAGAATTTGTTTAATTTTAAGAAAAAAATGTCGGGGGACTTGACAAGGTATATACAAAAATGATACCATATGTGTTTGTAGTAATGCCCCAAGTGTTTTTTATTTTAACCTTCCCATACGTGTATGTCCGTAATACTGCCGCGTATATAAGCATGCCTTCATTCTGAATGATAGCGCTTAAAACACGAGACACGAGAATTGTTGCATTTTTCTAAGGAGTAGAGATGGTTTCAGCATCGCCAGTACCCACACCCAAGTCGAAGACCCCGGTTTCACGCAAATCCTATGCCAAGCTACCCAACGTCCTGGACGTACCCAATCTGATTAAGGTTCAGCTCGATTCCTTCCAGAGGTTTCAGGAAGAAGGTCTGAAACAGCTGCTGGAAGAGATATCCCCTATTAAAGACCTCACCGGTAACAGATTGGAACTCGGCTTTATCGCTTACGAGTTCCGCGAGCCGCGCCCGGGACATTCCGAGCAGGAATGTCACGAACGGGACCAGACCTTTTCCACCCCCCTGTACGTCAAGGTACGTCTTCTGGTTAAAGAAACCGGAGAAATCAAAGAACAGGACCTGTTCTTCGGCGATATCCCGCTGATGACCGCCAAGGGCACCTTTATTACCAGTGGTGCCGAACGGGTGGTCGTCAGCCAGCTACTGCGCTCGCCGGGTGTTTACTTCACGTGCGAAGAAGACCCGGCTTCCGGTCGTGATTTATGTCAGGGGAAACTAATCCCCACCCGCGGGGCCTGGCTGGAGTTCGAGACCAGCAACCGGAACGTAATATCGGCTAAAATAGACGGCAAACGTAAGATTCCCATCACCACCCTGCTGCGTGCCATCGGCTACGGCAGCGACGAGGAACTACTCAAGCTCTTTACTAAAGAGGACAGTTCCGACCATAATTACATCAGCACGACGATGGACCGCGAGCCGCTCATCAGAGATGAGAAAGAGGCTTTAATCGATATCTACAAGAAACTGCACCCCGGCGAGCTCCCCTCCCTCGACAACGCCAGGAAGCTGATAAAGAACCTGTTCTTCGACTCGGCACGCTACGACCTGGGGAGTGTCGGCCGTTATAAGCTGAACAAACGACTGGGCCTTGAGGTCAGCCTGAAGGAGCGTACCCTTACCCATGAAGACATCATCGAGATAGTGCGACACATCATCATGATTAATAACGGCCAGGACTCCGGCGACGATATCGACCACCTCGGCAACCGGCGGGTACGTACCGTCGGTGAACTGGTGCAGACCCAGTTCCGCATCGGCTTCCTGCGCCTGGAACAGGTAGTCAGGGAACGCATGAGCATTATCGGCACCGAGGCGGTTACCCCCAGTGCCCTGGTCAATATCCGCCCCATTGTGGCCGCCGTCAGGGAGTTCTTCGGTGGCTCCCAGCTATCGCAATTTATGGACCAGACCAACCCGCTGGCGGAATTAACCCACAAGCGCCGTCTTTCGGCTATGGGCCCCGGCGGTCTCTCACGTGAGCGTGCCGGCTTCGAAGTAAGGGACGTTCACTTCTCCCACTACGGGCGTATCTGCCCTATCGAGACACCGGAAGGGCCGAACATCGGACTCATCGGCTCTCTGGCCACGTACAGCATCATTAACGAGTACGGGTTTATCGAAACGCCGTACCGCAAGGTCATCAGTAAGATAAGCAACAAGGACAAGCAACTCGCCGGCAGAACACTCACGGAGGCAGTCCTCAATGAGAAAGGCACCACTTTAGCAAAAGCCAATACCGTTATTACCCCGCAGCTTGCCGTTAAAATATCGAAACTGAAGTCCAGAAAAATAAAAGTCGTCCCCTTCGTTTCCAACGAAATTATCTACCTCCCGGCCGATGAGGAAGATAAATATATCATCGCTCAGGCCAACGCGCTGCTCGACGAGAACAACCAGTTTAAAGAAAAAAGGGTTGAAGCCAGGCTGGGTGACGGCTACCTTCTGGAAACACCCGATAAAATGGAATTAATGGATGTTTCGCCCAAGCAGGTAGTCAGCGTCGCCACCGCCCTGACGCCCTTCCTGGAACATAACGATGCCAACCGCGCCCTGATGGGCGCCAATATGCAGCGCCAGGCGGTACCCCTCCTGTACCCCGAGGCACCGCTGGTGGCCACCGGCATGGAGATAGAGGCCGCCAAGCACAGCCGCCAGGTACTCTTCGCGCAGAACGCCGGTGTGGTAACCGAGCTCGCCGGTAATATCGACGAAAAATTTAACACAAAATATCGCATCGTGATTACGCGGGACGATGGCGAACAGGATACCTACGAATTGATGAAGTTCGTCCGTACCAATCAGGGAACCTGCATCAACCAGCGGCCTTTGGTGAATAAAGGCGACCGTGTCGAGGTCGGCCAGTTACTGGCCGACAGCTCCGCCACCGAGAACGGCGAACTGGCCCTGGGGCAGAACGTAACGGTCGCTTTTATGAGCTGGGAAGGCTACAACTTCGAGGATGCCATTATCCTCAGCAGCCGCATGGTTGAGGAAGACATGTTCACCTCCATCCACATCAACAAACACGAGGTGGAGGCCCGCGATACCAAGCTGGGCCCGGAAGAAATTACCCGGGACATACCCAATGTCGGCGAGGAAAGCCTGCGTGAGCTTGATGAAGACGGTATTATCCGGGTCGGTGCCGAGGTAAGACCGGATGACACGCTGGTAGGCAAAATCACCCCCAAAGGCGAGACGGAACTGTCCGCCGAGGAAAAACTGCTCCGGGCTATCTTCGGTGAAAAAGCCAGGGAAGTCAAAGACACCTCTCTGAGGGTCCCTCACGGCGAGTGGGGCAAAGTCATCAATGTGAAAGTCTACACGCGTAAAGACAGCAAAAACGGCGGCGACGACCTGCCTGCCGGGGTTAACCAGTGGGTACAGGTCTGGATTGCCCAGAAACGCCGGGTATCCGTCGGCGATAAACTGGCGGGAAGACACGGTAACAAGGGCGTTATCTCCATTATCGCCCCTAAAGAAGACTTGCCCTTCCTGCCCGACGGCACGCCGGTAGATATCATCCTCGACCCCATCGGTGTCCCTTCGCGTATGAATGTCGGCCAGGTCCTGGAAACCCATCTGGGCTGGGCGGCTCAGGTGCTGGGCTTCCGGGCGCTTACCCCGGTCTTTGACGGCGCCGATGATATGGCCATTGAGGATGCCCTGTGCCGGGCCTGGATTGCCCAGCAATCGGGTGCCACTGACCCTGCCCCCGAGAAAGATAAAACTCCTTATCAACAGGATACCGCCATAAGCTGGGTCAATAGCCACGGCTACGACGGGGAAGCTGTTTTCAACGAATCTCTCCGGGGACAGGCAAGAGACATCGGATTACGTCTCTGGCTTGAAGAACTGAAGATACCCAGCCATGACCTTAGCCCGGAGGAACTGGAAGAGGTGGTGGAAAAGGTCAATGCCGAAGGAAGATTCTCGCCGCCCACTTACGGCAAGGTCATCCTATATGACGGACGCACCGGCGAGCCCTTCGACCAGCCGGTGACCGTCGGCAACATCTACATGATGAAACTTATCCACCTGGTGGAAGATAAAGTCCATGCCCGCTCCACCGGCCCGTACTCTCTGATTACCCAGCAGCCGCTGGGCGGTAAGGCACAGTTCGGCGGCCAGCGTTTCGGTGAAATGGAGGTCTGGGCACTGGAAGCCTACGGTGCCGCCCACAACCTCCAGGAGATGCTAACGATTAAATCGGACGACGTCACCGGCCGGGCCAAAGCCTACGAGTCCATCATCAAGGGCGATGATATCCTCCAGCCCGGTGTGCCGGAATCGTTCAAGGTCCTCGTCAAGGAACTGCAGAGCCTGGGCCTCGCCCTTGAGGTTATTAACGAAGAAGAGACCAAGATTGCTTCCGCAGAAGAAACGGTGGAGGAAGCCTATAAACTGGAGGCAGAGTTGAAAGAAAGTGAAGAACCCCAATGGAGAGAGGTAGACGAAGATGTTCGAGATTAACGATTTTGATGCCGTCCGTATCTCACTGGCTTCACCGGAGCAGATACGCAGCTGGTCATACGGTGAAGTAACCAAGCCGGAAACCATCAACTACCGCACACTGAAACCGGAACGTGACGGCCTCTTCTGCGAAAGGATTTTCGGTCCGACCAAGGACTTCGAATGTTACTGCGGTAAGTACAAGAGAATCCGCTACAAGGGCGTTATCTGTGACAAATGCGGCGTCGAGGTAGCCCGCGCCAAGGTACGCCGGGAACGCATGGGGCATATCGAGCTGGCCTGCCCGGTGAGCCATATCTGGTTCGCCAAGGGCATACCAAGTCGACTCGGCCTGCTACTGGACCTTTCGCCGCGCAACCTGGAACATGTCCTCTACTTCTCCCAGTATATCGTTACCCAGATAAATGAAGAGGTCCGCGAAGAAGCCACCAGGCAGCTTGAAGAAAGCACGCTCCAGAACATAGAGAAGCACCAGCAAGCCGTAGAGGCCCAGGTCGCCCAGATGGAGCAGGAAAAGGCCACTGTAGAGGAAATAAATCAACTCCGCAACCAGTCCGTCGAGGAAAAAACCAAACTCGAGGAAGAGCTTGCCCTCGATACGGAAAAGCTCAAGGAACTCCATGTCAAGGAGCTGCTTACTGAAAATCAATATCATGACCTCAAACTGAAATTCGGGGATGTCTTCGAGGCCGGCATGGGCGCCGAGGCCATTCTACACATCATGAAGGGCATCAACCTCGACGAAATGCGCAATAACCTGCTGCAGGAGACCCAGTCCTCCTCGGGTCAACGCCGCAAGAAGGCGAGCAAGCGACTTCGCGTCGTGGAGGCCTTCCGCAACAGCGGCAACAAGCCGGAGTGGATGGTAGTGACCGTGCTGCCGGTGCTGCCGCCCGACCTGAGGCCCATGGTACAGCTGGACGGCGGCAGGTTCGCCACCAGCGACCTCAACGACCTTTACCGGAGAGTCATCAACCGCAATAACCGGCTGCGCCATCTGATTGACATCGGCGCCCCGGAAATTATCATCCGCAATGAGAAGCGTATGCTCCAGGAGGCCGTCGACTCCCTTATCGATAACGGCCGGAGGGGACGCGCTATCTCCATCAGCGGCAACCATAAATTAAAATCGCTCTCGGACATGCTCCGCGGCAAGCAGGGACGCTTTCGCCAGAACCTGCTCGGCAAGCGCGTCGACTACAGCGGACGCTCGGTAATCGTCTGCGGCCCCGAGTTAGAGCTTCACCAGTGCGGTCTGCCCAGACGGATGGCCCTCGAATTATTCAAGCCCTTCGTGATGCGCCGCCTGGTAGCGCAGGGGCTGGCTCCCAATATCAAGAGCGCCAGAAGGCTGGTGGAGAGAGCCAAATCCGAGGTGTACGACATCCTGGAGGATGTCGTCAAGGAGCGGCCGGTACTGCTGAACCGGGCACCCACCCTCCACCGACTCAGCATCCAGGCCTTCGAGCCGGTGCTCATCGACGGCAGCGCCATCCAGATTCACCCGCTGGTCTGCTCCGCCTTCAACGCCGACTTCGACGGCGACCAGATGGCGGTCCATGTACCGCTGTCACGGGCCGCCGTCAAAGAGGCCAGGGACATGATGCTCAGCCACCATAACATACTGCTGCCCAGCAGCGGTGAACCCACGGTAACGCCGACCCTGGACATGGTGCTCGGCTGCTACTACCTGACCACTATCCGGCGCCAGGGTAAAGAAAACGGTAAATTATACGGCAGCTTCGAAGAGGCCAAGCTCGCCTGTGAACTCGGTGCCGTCGACCTGAGAGAAGAGATTGAAGTCAGGAACAAAGAAACAGGTGAGAAATTTAAGACCAGTGTCGGCCGCATCCTCTTTAATGAGGTCCTGCCCGCGGAACTGGGCTTCTTCAATAAAATAATTGATAAGTCCACTCTGAAACAAATAGCCACCAGCTGCTGTAAATTGCTACCCGACGAAGAGACCGGCAACGTGCTGGACAGCATCAAGCATCTCGGCTTCCACTATGCCTCCAAGTCGGGAATAACCATCGCCATGAATGACATCAAGGTCCCGGCGAGCAAACCTCAGATGCTGGAAGAAGCCGAGACCAGGATTGCCACCATCGAAAACCAGTACCACCGCGGTTTGATTACCGAGGACGAAAGGTACAGCGGAATCATCGGGGTCTGGATGGAAACAACCGACAATATTACCAATACCATCTCCAATAACCTCGACCGCTACGGTGGTATCTACATGATGGCAACATCGGGAGCCAAGGGTAACATCTCCCAGATTAGACAGATGGCCGGTATGCGAGGATTGATGACCGACCCCGCCGGCAAAATCATCGAGTTCCCCATCAAGTCCAGCCTCCGCGAAGGCCACAGCGTTCTGGAATACTTTATCTCCACCCACGGCGCCCGCAAAGGCCTGGCGGACACGGCTCTAAGGACGTCCGACAGCGGTTATCTCACCCGGCGCCTTATAGACGTCGCCCAGGATGTTATTACTGCGCAGGACGACTGCGGCACTACCGACGGCATCCTGATATCAGAACCTAAAGAAAAAGGCCTGCTGCCTTCTCTTTCCGAGCGTGTAATGAGTCGGATGGCGGCCAGCGATATCGTCCACCCCAAAACCAAAAAAATTATAGTCGCCCAGAATGAAGAAATCGACGAGAAGAAAATGGAAGAAATCATCGCGGCCGGCATGACCTCGGTCCACGTCAGGTCGCCCCTAACCTGCCAGTCGCGGCGGGGCACCTGCCGGCTTTGCTACGGCCGTGACCTCGCCCGGGGAAGCCTCGTCGAGCATGATGTAGCCGTGGGCATCATCGCCGCCCAAAGTATCGGCGAACCCGGCACCCAGCTGACGCTACGTACTTTCCACACCGGCGGCGTGGTCGGACTCGATATTACCAGCGGCCTCCCCAGGGTGGAAGAACTTTTCGAAGCCAGGACACCCAAGGGGCAGGCGATTATCTCGGAGATAGACGGGACCGCCGAGGTAATCCAGAACGAGGAGGGGAGGAAAATCAAAATCACCAGCACCGAAATCTACCAAGACGAATATCCGTTGCCCGCAGGCTGGCAGGTAATGGTCAAGAAAGGTCAATGGGTAGATATCGGTACGGTACTGGCAGCCCCGGCAGCTGCAAAAGGCGGCGACTCTGAGACGACAACGACACCAGAGGCTCAGCCCGTAGTGGCCCGTTTTGCCGGTGAAGCCAACGTTAAAAAGAAGCAACTGGTCATAAGTTATGCCGAGAAAGAGGAGCGCGAGTATGTAATCCCGTCTACGGCCAGTATCTGGGTCCAGACCGACGACGAAGTGAAAGCCAGTCAGCAGCTTACCGACGGTTCTATAAACCCGCATGATATACTGCGCATACTGGGCAAGGAAGCCGTCCAGCAATATCTCGTTGACGAGGTGCAGAAGGTATACCGTTCTCAAGGTGTAACTATAAACGACAAACACATCGAGGTCATCGTGCACCAGATGCTGACCAAAGTCCGCATCGATTCCGCCGGAGACACCGAACTGGTGCCTGATGAACTTGTCGACAAGTACTCATATGAAGATACCAATGCCAAGGTACTTGCCGAAGGAGGCGAACCGGCTACCGCCCACACCGTTCTGCTGGGAATAACCAGGGCCTCCCTGAGTACCGAGAGCTGGCTGGCAGCCGCCTCATTCCAGGAAACCACCAGAATCCTCACTGAAGCCGCCGTCAGCGGCAAGGTGGACAGACTGGTAGGCCTCAAGGAAAACGTTATTATCGGCAAGCTCATTCCTGCCCGCTACCTGGCGGAAGAAGAGTTAGCCGAATTGACTTCCGGCAAGGAAGAAGATGAAGCGATGACATTACTGGCCAGCCTGGGTATGACGGAAGAGGGCGGTATAGAAATCGGTGAGGAAACGGCCGCCGGGGAAGAAGGCGAAAAAATATCAGACCGGCTGGAAAGTGTAGAGGAAGAGCCCGAAACACCGGACACCGATACGACCGGCGAAGAAGAAGAGGAAGTTGCCGAAACGCCGGAGGATGATACGGCCGCCGGGGAAGAAGACAAAGAAGAGCCTGCTTAAATTTCCTTTCGCCGCAGTTTATTGAGGGGGTGAGACGAAATAGCTCGCATTATATCGGGTAAGCCCAGCGCCGAGGACACTCCGCTCGATACCAGCCTCAGACCCCGGAGTCTGGCCGACTTTATTGGACAGGATAAGACGAAGGAAAACCTGAAGATAGCCATCACCGCCGCCAAGGGCCGGGGGGAGTCTCTGGACCATGTCCTCTTTTACGGGCCGCCCGGTCTGGGTAAAACCTGCATGGCACATATCATCGCCACCGAGGTAGGCGTCAACATCAAGACCACGTCCGGCCCGGCCATCGAGCGCACCGGAGACCTAGCCGCTATCCTGACCAACCTGCGCAGTCACGATGTCCTCTTCATTGATGAAATCCACCGCCTCAACCGGACGGTAGAAGAGATACTGTACCCCGCCCTGGAAGACTTCGCCCTGGATATCATCATCGGCAAAGGCCCCGGTGCCAAGAGCCTGCGTCTGAATCTTCCCAGCTTCACCCTGATAGGTGCCACCACCCGCTACGCCCTGCTCAGTCCGCCCCTGCGGGACAGATTCGGCGCCGTGTACCGACTTGATTTCTACGACCAGGCATCGCTGGAGAAAATCATCGAACGCTCCGCCCGGATACTCCAGTTAGAGGCGAATGAGGAAGGGCTGAAAGAGATAGCCCGCCGCGCCCGGGGCACGCCCCGCGTGGCCAACCGCCTGCTCAAGCGGGTCAGGGACTACGCCCAGGTCAAGGCCGACGGCACCATCACTCAAGAAGTGGCTAAAACCGCCCTTTCCCAGCTTGGTGTTGACCCCATCGGACTGGACGAGATAGACCATAAAGTGCTGCACACGATTATCGAGAAGTTCAACGGCGGGCCGGTGGGACTGGACACCATCGCCGCCTCAATCAGTGAAGAGGCCGACACCATTACGGACGTTTACGAGCCCTACCTCATGCAGCTGGGCTTCCTGGAACGCACGCCGCGGGGCCGCATGGCCACCCCACGAGCTTATGAGCACCTCGGCCTGCCCTACAACAAAAAACCCCCGCAGGGAACGCTGCTATAGAAATCGCCTAAAAACCAAGTCCCCGTCATTATTTCAAAATATCTGTAAATATTTTTATAATTTAATGTAATATATACTTGACAATTGGTATATTATGTTTTACAATATGTATTGTCTAGATTACTGACACATAACAGGAGGTAAGAAAAATGGCACCATTACAAAAGAGGGCCTGGTGGGGACTGGGGACAGGGCTTGTTTTTGCCGCAGCTTTCGTGCTGGTATTTATTCTCAAGGGAGGCATCGAGACCTTTGACGAAGACCAGGGATTCCGCATAATCATCAACGTCCTCTGGATTGGCGGACTCGTCGCCAACCTCGTCATCGTGAACCTGGCCCCGCGCAAACCCGGTATGGCTGATGAACGGGATTTAAGGATAGTCGAAAGGGCGCCCCGCATCCAGTGGCTGGCGGTTGTCTTTACGCTGGCGGTCTGGATGATCACTCTCACCGAAGTCTACAGCGATACCGGCCAGATACCTTCACTTTTTATGTACGTGATATTCATGTCAGTCCTGATTGTCAGCACCCTCACACAGTGCTTGGGAATTCTCATCGGCTACCGGAGAATGGAGCGAAATGGGTAAAGCCAGGATAAACAATCGCATCAGAAGGCTGCGCTTCGACCATGATGAAATGACGCAGGAGGAGCTGGCCAGTCTTGTCGGCTGCACCCGACAGACCATCATCGCCCTGGAGCAGGGTAAATACGTGCCGTCCATCGAGCTGGCCTTCAAGATTGCAAGGGCTTTCGGCGTGACGCTGGAAGAGGTCTTTCAGTACGAGGAATGAGTAATATCCCAACATCATGGCACTCTTGATTACATACTGGTATTAAAGTTAATATTTAAGTGATGAAAAAGGTCCTGGTCCATACCTGCTGCGCCCACTGCGCCGCCTATACCGTGGAATACTGGCGGCAGCAGAGCTATGAGGTCGGCGGATTCTGGTACAACCCCAATATCCACCCCTATACCGAGCACCAGAACCGACTGGAAAGCATGGAGACGCTGGCAAAGAAGCTTGACCTGCCGCTGATAATCGCTGAGGGCTACGACATTATAGAATACTTCCGCCGGGTGGTCGGGCACGAGGCACAGCGCTGCCGATACTGCTTCGACCTTCGACTGGCGAAAACGGCGGAGGTTGCCCGTCAGCATGGCTACGATGCTTTCACCACCACCCTGCTCATCAGTCCCCACCAGAAGCACGAAATTATTAAGGAAACGGGCAGTAAAATCGCCGCGGAACAGGGCCCGGAATTCCTCTATGCCGACCTCCGGAAACGCTACTCGGACAGTCGGCATATCACCAAGCCGCTGGACCTCTACCGCCAGCAGTACTGCGGCTGCATTTACAGCGAGTGGGAACGCTACGCCAACACAAAAATAGAATGAATAGTAAAATCCTGCTTTTAGCCATTATTATCTTCATCATACCTTTATGTACCTGCCACTCAGTACCAGAGACAGCCATCGTAACCCGGGTTATTGATGGCGATACGATTACCATAGATACCGGTCACCGGGTTAGGTATATCGGTCTTGATACCCCAGAGGTATATCCAGTACAAGAAGCCTATGGTATGGAAGCATGGCAGGCCAACCGTAAGCTGGTAGAAGGCAAAGAAGTGCGCCTGGAGCGAGACGTGTCCGAAACGGACAAGTATGGTCGCCTGCTTCGCTACGTGTACGTGGATGACACACTGGTTAATGCCGAGCTGGTAAGACTGGGATTAGCGGTAGCCAAAGCTTATCCGCCCGACACCAAATATCAGGACATGCTGGAGCAACTGGAAAGGGAAGCCAGGCAGGCTGGCCGCGGTATATGGGCTAAATGAAGGGGAACCCCGGATTGGGGCTCCCCGTTTATCTTCTCGTATCTTCCGGGCTATACCCGGCCCTTATCCACTCATCAGTCTGCAATGGCATAAGCTATCTGGACATTGGTGGTTATTTCCATTTCGCCGGGGCTGATGGGAGTTTCCATCGGTGGTGCCGCCTCAGCTGTGGCGACCATGTCATTGCGGTAGATAGGACCAGGAACGTAGGAATTCTCGGAGATGTAAGTAGGTTTGCCCAGCTTGACATCGGCCGTATCGGCCAGTGTCTTCGCCTTGGCGGCGGCATTGGCTACCGCTAACTCTCTCGCCTGTTCGTAGTAAGGAGTCGGGTCGTCAATCGTAAAACCGATGCTGTCAATGCGGGTCAGATCGCCACCGGCAATAGCCACGGCATCAATGACGGCCCCCGCTTTAGCCACCTCTCTAATCTTGGCGGTAACTACATTGGTCACGCGATAACCAAGGACTATCTCCCGCTGGTTGTCGTTATCCCAACGGGTCACACGACGAATGTTGAAATACTGGGTCTGAACATCCTCGTCTTTTACGCCTTCATCCTCCAGGACTTTCATAACGCCGTTCATAGCTACCTTCGCTTCGTCCTGAGCTTGGGCGACCGTGGCTTCCTGCGCCTCGATACCTACCCTGATGATAGCCACATCGGGGACAGCCGCTACCTTGCCTTCACCGTTGACCCAGATACCCTGCTGCTGGCTGTTGAGGTTAAGCTTGATTCCGGAGGTATCACCGCTGAGAGTAACGCCACCTTCCGAACTGCAACCAACCAGCCCAACCACCGCCAGTACCAGTGCCACACCTATCACTACCAACCATTTCTTTTTCATTGTTTTTTCCTCCTTTTTATTTTTCCACTATATATAACGAAAAAGTCGCCGCTGGGTTAGCGGCGACTCATTATTTTTTCGGGCGAAACCCGCTGCTGCCTAGTCCAGGTTCCTGAGAGCCTGCTCGTAACCATTATCGGCAACCTCAAGCGCCCGGCGCAGGGCCGGTTTTAACGATTCCGGCGCTCTCTCCAGTAATTCCTGCAGCTTCTTTGAGTTCTCTAAAGCCTGCTCGGACACAATCTCTATTAGTCTCGCCTGATGTTCAGGTTTAGTCCCTTTATCTGCCCGGCCACGGTCTTCGTCTCTCCCGGTATCCTCACGCGGTCCCACGGCCCTGGGTGCAGCCGGCACAGGCGCCTCTTCTACAGCCTCCGTCGGCACCTCTATTTCCGGCGGCGGCGCTTTCAACTGCGTCTGCGGTGCCTCTACCTCTGGTGCCGGTGCTGGTTGAGGTGACGGAACCGGCGCGGGCACTTCTTCCGCCGCCATCGGTGCCGGCGCCGACTCGAAGGTAGCTATTTCCACCTGCGTGTCCTCTTCTCTATCGGACACGGCCAGATTGGCCATAGCTATCAGCTGGTTATTCATACGCTCCGTAGCCTTCTCCACCTGTTCGACCTTGCCCTTATCCGCCATCCCGATTATCTCTTCCACCCTCTCATCGGCAAATTTAGCGTACAGCTCCGCCTTACTCAGAGGCGACGGGGTAAAAGCCAGCCGCACCGCCTCGGTGGCCAGCTTGACCTGGTACAGGGGCTCATCGGGCAGGCTGTTGGTAGAAGCGGCCACGGTACCGGTACCGGCCAGCAAGACGACAACGACGACAGCGGCCACTACGGTCGCCCACCGCGGAAACCACCCGAAGAAGCTCTGGTTCCTTTCCGGCTCCATCTCACGGATAGCCGCCTGAAAATCGTAGCCGGCCCTCTCCCTGAATTCGGGACGCGGCTTGATGGCGGCTGCCTCTCTGGCTTCCAGCGCCGTCCGGAGGAGAGGTTCGAGCTCCTCGGCATACTCGGGATACCCTGCCAGGCATGACTCGATAGCCTCGCCGCTAATCAACCGCTCCAGACATTCGTCCAGAATATTATCAAATTCACTTTTCTTGCTCATGACACCACCCCTGCCGATATTACTTTACGCAGGGAGACTATCGCGCTGTGCTGCAATGCTTTGACCGCTCCCGCACTCTTGCCCATGACCCTGCCCACCTCGGCCACAGACAGCTCACCGGCAAAACGCAGGGAAATCACTTCCTGCTGTGCCGCGGTCAGCTTTTTCGTCGCCAGCGCCAGCTCTTCAACTTCTAACTTCCTTTCGGCCACCTGCCCCGGGTCGTCTTCACCGGCAGCTATCGACTCATCGAGAGGTACGGTGGCACGTCTGGACTTCTTTCTAAAGTAGTCAACTACCTGGTTGTGAGCGATACGGTACAGCCATGAGGAGAACGGCATTCCCTTAAACCTGTAGGAAGAGATAGACTTAAGGGCGTTGAGAAATACCTGCTGAGTCATATCCTCCGCCTCTGTCCTGTCACCTATTTTGAGAACTATATAACGATAAATTTTATCGAAGTTCTCCTCATATAATTGAGTTAAAGCCACCTGGTCGCGCTGCTGCGCTCGCCGGATAAGGCTCTCCTCTTCTTGCACCTGACAACCCCCGTCCAGAGCCGGACTATGTCTAATTTTAGGTTCGCCCGGCCGGTAATTTTGGTGTTACCCCGTGCATATAGTATAACGAATGAAGTACTGAAAAGATAGGTCTTAAACCGAATCGATGTGGTGTGCCGTACGTTAATAAAATATGCTAAAATTGCAGAACGAACCAAAGCGGAGAGACGATATTGACATACACCCTACGCCCCATGACTCAAGAAGACCTAGCCCAGGTAAATAACATAGACCGCGAGGCCTTCCCCACCCAGTGGCCGCCGCCCAATTACCGCCAGGAGCTACAAAACAGGCTCGCCCACTACGTCGTCGCCTGTGATGATTCCATAACTATGGAAGCTTCCGAGGAAAAACCGCGGAAAGGCCTGCTCGGTCTGCTGTCACGAATGATACCGCTGCACAAACGCAGCTATTATCTCGATGCCACGCGTCCGGAATACACCCGACAGTACATCGTCGGCTTTTCCGGCATCTGGGTACTGGTGGATGAGGCTCATATTACCAATATCGCCCTGCGCCAGGAATACCAGGGGAAGGGACTCGGCGAGCTGCTGCTCATAGCCACAATCGACCTGTCCATGATACTCAAGGCCAGTATGATGACCCTGGAGGTACGCGCCTCAAACCTCATAGCGCAAAATTTATACGGCAAGTACGGGTTTACGCAGGTGGGCGTGCGCCGCGGCTACTACCTGGATAATCGCGAAGATGCCGTTATAATGTCCACGGAAAGTATCACGGCGCCCTCGTTCCAGGCACAACTTGAGCAGCTAAGGGAAGCACTCGCTAAAAAGCTGGATAGCCCACAGGCGATTGAATAGGAGGCAGACGGGCGGGGGCAGGTTTTTACCGGCGGAAAATGCTACGTTTCTTCGGGAGATAGTCCGGGTTATTCATATTCGCATAGACCCATTCCTGGAGCTTGTCTTTACAGGAAGCCAGCGGCGCTTCCAATTTTTCGATATCAGAGGTCGATACATAGCCGGTCGAACCAAGTCTTCTGGCGGTGTCTATGCTGACACTGAGTTCGGCGATTGTCTCGAATAGCTTTGATAACTCGGCCAGTAACTCCTCGGGCAGGAAGTCGACCGATTCTTTATTCTTATCCCAGGCGGCCATCTTGAACCTTCCAATACTGCGATTTTCGCTGATGTTGTTACAGAGTTTCTCGTTATGCCTGACATCCGAAGCAATACCGACGACCTTGCCCATCGGCGACCTCTTCGTGCGGAACCCCTGGAGAACAACGCTCAACCCCAGCAGTAGAACCATCGCCACCCCAATAAGTATTGTTGAGCTTAAATTACCCAAAGTCGAGACCTCCCCTTATGAACAATACTATCTCCAGACTGCGGACACAACAGAATTATAATAAAAGCGGTGAATAAACACAAGCGGACTATAAAATCCTGTGTAACCTCTTTGACCGCTTGATACCGACATGCTAGAATTATCAGACAGGATGATTAGAGGTCAAGGAGGAAGGCTATGTCCGGGCATTCTAAATGGCACTCGATTAAACACCAGAAGGGAGTCACCGATGCTAGGCGAGGTCAACTTTTCACGAAACTGACGAGGGAAATTATTATCGCGGCGCGCGAGGGCGGCGGCAACCCGGAAACTAATTTCCGCTTGCGTCTGGCCGTCCAGAAAGCACGCGATAGCAATATGCCCACGGATAATATCGAAAGGTCTATCAAGAAAGGCACCGGCGAAATCGAAGGCGGCAGCCTGTCCGAGGTAACGCTGGAGGGCTACGGGCCCAACGGTATAGCTATCCTGGTCAACGCCCTCACGGACAACCGCAACCGCACCATCCAGGACGTCAGAAGCACGTTTACACGCCACGGCAGCAGCCTGGGAGAAAGCGGCTGCGTCGCCTGGCTTTTCGATTCCAAGGGAGTCATTAACATCAAGGCCGAGGGTATCGACGCCGATGAGCTGGCCCTCTCCGCCATCGATGCCGGCGCCGAGGATGTCAAGGTGGAAAGCGGCTACGTAGAAGTGTATACCGTGCCGGAGGAGCTGGAAAAGGTCAGGGAAACCCTGGAAAAGAACGAAGTGCGAATCGAATCCAGCGAGCTGTTGATGGTGCCCAAATCCCTGGTAGAACTCGATGAAAAGGCCGCCATGCAGGCCCTGAAGCTGCTCGAAAGGATTGAGGAAATAGACGACGTCCAGAACGTATTCAGCAATGCGGACATCCCCGATTCCGTCGTGGAGGCCTACCAGGCAGCCTGAGATATGAGATGAAGATTTTAGGAATCGACCCGGGCACGGTAGTGATGGGCTACGGCGTGATAGAGAGCGAGAACGACGAAATAGCCCTGGTCGATTTCGGCGCCATCACCGTTTCGGAACGTGCGGAAATCGGCGAGCGCCTGAGCCAGCTCTATAACGAAATCCTCGATGTTATCCTGCGCCACCGCCCCGATGTTGTCGCCGTGGAGCAGCCTTTTATCTCCAAGAATGTAAGGTCGGCCATGGCCATCGGCCGCGCCCAGGCGATAGCCCTGCTGGCCGCCGCCGGTAAGGGCATCCCGACCTACGAATATACTCCGGCGAAGGTAAAACAGCAGGTGACCAACTACGGGGCGAGCAGCAAGGAGCAGGTCCAGGAGATGGTGCGAATCCTCCTCGGCCTGGCGGAAGTCCCTCAACCCAACGACGCCGCCGATGCCCTGGCGGTCGCCATCTGCCACGTGCAGGAGACACACCTGAATAACCTCCTCGCCGGACGGAGGGAGGGACAATGATAGCCAGCCTCAGCGGTAAACTGGAGTCGGTCAGCGGCGACGGGGCGATAATCGACGTGGGGGGAGTCGGGTTCCAGGTATCCATGCCCACCACCGCCCTGAGCGCGCTGGGTAAACCCGGCAGCGAAGTTAAAGTCTATACCCACCTCCACGTGCGCGAGGACAATCTTTCGCTCTACGGCTTCGCTTCCTCCGGGGAGCTGTGGCTTTTTGAGACGCTGCTCGGCGTTACGGGACTGGGCCCCAAGCTGGCGCTGGCGATGCTTTCGGCGCTGAGCCCGGAGCAGATTACCACGGCTATCGTCACCGGCAGCACCGACATGCTAAACATGATTCCGGGCATCGGCAAGAAGGTGGCCAACCGCATCATCCTGGAGCTCAAGGAAAAAATCGGCGCCGGGTGGGTCGTCACGCCCGCCACCGAGATGGCCCAGGAAAACACCGACGTTCTGGCGGCGCTGATATCCCTGGGGTATTCCCCCACCGAGGCCATAAAGGCCGTAGCCACCCTGCCCACCGACCAGGACCTCAACCTGGAAGAGAAAATCAAGCTGGCTTTGCAGTACTTCGGCAGCAGGTGATGGATAAAACACATTCAGTCATTGCGAGCGAAGCGTGGCAATCTCTGAAATTGAATTAAACCAATCATCGGGATTGCCACGCCTGCGTGCCGTAACACACTTCGGCGTGCAGGCACGTCGCTGCGCTCCTCGCAATGACAAAGAAGGTTACAAGGAGTGATGAAAGCATCCGAAGGGAAAATCGGGCGGGTCTTTGTGTTGCGACTTGACGACGGGGACATCGTGCCGGAGTGCATCGAGAAGTTCGCCGCGGAGAAGTCCATCAAATGCGGGCACGTGGTACTAATCGGGGGGATAGGCGGCGGCAAGGTCGTGTCCGGCCCTAAAAAGTCCGACGAAATGCCCCCCGACCCCATTTACCTCCCCGTGGACGGCGCCCACGAGGTCGTCGGGGCGGGCATTATCGCCCCGGACAAGGACGGCAGGCCCGGGCTGCACATGCACGCCTCGCTGGGACGGGCGGGCAAGACCCTGACCGGCTGCCTGCGGCCGGGCGTGAGCACCTGGCTGGTGGGCGAGGCCATCATCTACGAGATTACCGGCGCGGACGCCAAACGCCTCCCCGATGATAAGAGCGGGTTTGATTTGCTGGAGGTGTGAGAGGGAGATGTATTATGAACCCATTTGATGAACACTTAGAAAAATTGCTTGCTCATCTCAACTTTTTAAACGGACTTCTGCATGTACTTGACAATCATTTGGAAAATTTTCACAACCTATACAATCAGTATATTGAACAGCATAAGTTAGACGAAAATGCCTTTCGTACCGGCTATACTCTTGCTATCAGAGATTTAACTGAGTGGCCTGCTAATGGATGGGCTGTATATTATCCTTCTGGTAATTTCATATTAGAAGGCAAAGAATATATAAATATTAAAGAGACATTTATACACCGTGAGTCATCTTGGACGATATCTCAAGCTTATGAAACATTCGAAACATTTTTAAAAGATATAACGGCTTGCTATTTACTAATTCACAAAATCGACAATGACTTAATAAATGTAAAAATAGAAATTTTCAATAAATATTTAAAAAAGCAATATAAGAAAATATCTCCTGATAATTTTCAGTATTGGAGAGATTTTTTACAACGCAATTATAATAACAGTATTAAAATTTTCAAGCTTCTTAGAGCTATTTCACCCAATATAAAAAATGCCGAAAAGCATAACAATAGAGCTATTGACTTAACAAAATGGTTTGATGTAACTAGCGAGGTAAGACATGCTGTAACACATTCTAATTCAATAATAAAAAATGATAGAATGCTTAATTGGGCACCAGATAAAAAATTACTTCTTACTAATTACTTTCATGGATCCTATATACAAGAAGATTACGTTTTATACCCTGAAAAGAAGAATTCCGAGAAGTGTCTGATCTTTTTCTCTGAATATGCATACGCCATATATAAAGAGCTTTCAGAACTTAATGGCTATGATTGGTATGATGTATTACTAAAGAAAAGAAGCTAATCAGTCGATCTCCTCTCCCCCCTTCTTAGTTATCTTTTCCCACCCTGGCCGCCCTCGCACCATTCTCTGCTTAGCCCTTAGCTTTCCCCCCACACCTCATGGGGTGTTTAAGAGGGGCGAAACCCCTCTTTTCTATTTTCTTCCCCCTCTCCTGCGGGACGCCTTGCCAGGAGAGGGGGAACACAAGGGGGATAGGTTCACCTTGAAAAACAGGGGGTGAGGTAAAAATATCCTCTAAAGCTTAGCCCGCAGTTTTTCCCGCCATCCCCTCACCATTTTGGTCTGACGATAGGCTCTTCCTTGCCCACATCCAGTGCCAGGAAGATGTCTGTATTGTTTATGATTCCCACGATGTTCCTGCCATCAAAAACCGGGGCTCTCCTTATGCCAGCCCGGTGCATCATCCTGGCGCAATATTTCAATGCTAAACCAGGTGACACCATAATGAGAGGCCTGGTCATGATTTCAAAGACCCTGACCTCATCAGGGTCCTTCCCGGGGTCAATGACCTTATTGACCACATCTTTGCGCACAACTATGCCCCAGGCATCATCATGGTTGCGCCGATTTACGATTAGACAGGTCACACGGAGTTTTAGCATTAAACGTACAGCCTCGGTCACAGTGGCGTTACCATCAATTCTATCTATCGTCGTTCTCATCACATCGGCCACTTTCATAGACTTTAATTTTTCTACCGATTCCACTGACATTTTCAGCCTCCTTTGTTAATTGACCCCTTGTGTAACGGCCCCTTAATCGACTCCGGTCTTCCTTAGGTATTCAAGCGAGTAAGTACTTATAGCCATAGAGTCCCACATCGGATATATTTCATCAACTATGTAAGCACCTAAAATCCATGCAAATTATCCTTATTCAACCCAGTGGTATACCCCCCAATTTGGACTAAAAATTGGGACCAGCCTCTTTTTTTATTCCCCCTTCCCTCTCGCCTGCCAAAGAACTTGTTCGGCGAGCAGGTCATTAATCCCCAAGGGAAGGGGGATACAGGGGGATAGGTTCACCTTGAAAAACAGGGGGTGAGGTTACCACACGAACATCATGGGGTGAGATAGATAGAGATTGCCACGCCTGCGTGCCATAACGCACTTCGGTGTGCAGGCACGTCGCTGCGCTCCTCGCAATGACAGAGAGAGAGCGGGAATGACAATGAGCAGAAGTATGGGAGTAAAACCTGAAATAAAATGAATAGTAACACCGATGTAACTTAGCCTCCGGTGTAATATACTTACCTCAGAATACGCTATATCCGGGAGGCGCCATGTTCACACTGCAATATCTTCTCTTCTGCATCCTTTTAATACTTTTTCTCGGGGCGGTCATCGCCTTCAGCCATTTCATCATCAAACCGCTCCAGACCCACTGGGCTATCGTCAAAGCCCGAAAAATCGTGGCGGAGGGAAAGGCCAGAAGCAACTGGCAGTTCCGCAACGTCTACCGCATGCTCGCCACCGCCCGCAACGACCTCGAAGCCGCCAAGCTGTGGCAGCAACTCGACGCAATGAAATAGACAGAGGGTAGACCATCACCACCACACAAGCTATACTATTAAAGTGACAACTGGACGTAAAATACGTATAAGTGTGGCTTTCTGGCGGGTGGGAGTGGCCTTAATGCTGGCGGCGGTGCTGTGGGTGGCATACGCGTCTCCGGTCGCCGCTTTAGACCTGAACCCCGCCAACTACTTCAAGCTCACCTACGAGCCCGTCACCTTCGATAAGACCGAAGTTGCCGCCGGCGAGACGTTCCAC